>Ga0222627_1000039_pt1 | contig 91611 bp, 73 predicted proteins | sample AntAcemetageno93_FD_179859 | JGI IMG/M metagenome (GOLD analysis project Ga0222627, IMG submission 179859) | Saline water microbial communities from Ace Lake, Antarctica - #93 | ecosystem: Environmental > Aquatic > Non-marine Saline and Alkaline > Saline | place: Antarctica: Ace Lake | collected... | reverse complement strand
ATATTTACTTATAAGATTTTCTTAATCTCAACATTTTGTTTTTTTGATTTAACATGTTGACCCGAAAAAAACCGGAATTTGTAATATGATACAAAACGTGTTTCAAAAATAAGGGCATACCCCCCCCTCCTACCTTTTAAAATATTTTATGCTAATGCATAGAGCTGGATATATGTTGATCTGTGTTATCATGTGAACGGGGGGCGACTAACGAGGGTATGGGGGGGTAATTAATATGCAAGTTATCTTGAGTAATATTAATAATATGAAAAGAAATTACTGGCAAGTATTGAAAAAGGGCAAAGATCAGCCAAATTGCGCACCCCTGACCACACCTAAAACAAAAACCCATTCATAAATACTTGATTTACAAATGGGTTACTTTTTATTTAGAGGTCTCGAGCGGACTTCAAATTGATTATTTATATTTTATTATTTACCCTCCTATCTTGTATGTCTATTAAGGTTTACAGAAAACAACCTAATAAACGAAAGTAAATAAAAGTAAATAAAAGTAAATAAATTCTGACCCTAATTCAGACCCTATTGATTTTTTTATTATATTTGCATTGTCCAAACCTTAATACATAAAAATCATGGCTGAAAAAATTGTCTTTAAATTAAAAGACCCACAAAAAGGAGTTACACCCAGTAACCAAAAAGAAACCTTAATTTTCCTGATCTACAATTTCGGATATTTCGAGCAAACCGAAAAAACCCCAACAAACAAAAAAGGGAAAAAATACATTCCTTTGAAATACTCCACAGGATTAAGTATTAAACCATGTTTCTGGAATAGTTGGCCACATTGCCGGGCAAAACAAACAAGTCAATTTGAGTATGAAGATTTTAATACATCTTTAGATGACTTTCAAAATGGTGCTAAAAAGGTATATAGGGAAATGAAAAACGAAGGCCTAAAGGTAACACCGGAATCACTCAAACAACGGTTGATAGTTAAATTTAGTGGAGGTATTGAGCCGGGAAACATAAATCTAAATCAATACATTGATAAATTCATTGAAGATATTACAACTGGAAATAGATTATTTGAAGGCAGGAAGTACAAAACATCAACCTTGAAAAATTTCAAAGGTTTTAAATCACAGTTTAAAGAATTTCAAACCTCTACAAATAGGAAATACGATTTTGAAAATATAACAATAGATTTCTATGATAAGTTCGTTAAGTTTTTCAATGATAAAAACTATTCTCCTAATACTATTGGAAGGCATATAAAGAACCTTAAAACAATAATGAGAGCAGCAAGGGAGCAGGGATTACACAAAAATTATGAAATTGACCGGAAGAAATTCAGAACTATAAAAGTAGAGGTAAACAATATTTACCTAAATTTACAAGAGTTAAAACAATTAACAGAATTAGATTTAACAGATTACCCGAATTTAGCACTTGCAAGAGATATGTTTTTAATTGGTTGTTATACTGCTCAAAGATTTTCAGACTATTCCCGGATTAAAAAAGAAAATATTAGAGCCCTTGAAAATGGCCGGAAAGTAATTGATTTAACACAAAGGAAAACCGGAGAACGTGTTATCATTCCAATAAAACCGGAACTTGAATTAATACTTGAAAAATACGATTATTCAACACCAAAGATATACGAACAGAAATTAAACAAACTAATTAAAGAAGTTGCTGAACAGGCCGGAATTGATGAAACAATAACAATCGAATCAACTAAGGGAGGTATGAAATACGAAAAACGTTTTCAGAAATACGAACTTATTTCTTCGCATACCTGTAGGCGCTCAGCTTGTTCAAATATGTATTTAGCCGGGATACCCTCCATTGACATAATGCGTATATCAGGCCACCGTACGGAGAAAATATTCCTTTCATATATCAATGTTACCAAAGAGGAGACCGCTCAGAACCTTTCACAACACCCATATTTTAATACTAATCTAAGGGCAGTAAAATAAAAAATTTATCAAATGGAGAGAATAAAAGGAAAAATAAAAAAAACAATAACAATAATAAGACCAATTACTCCAGAAGAAGAACCTAATCCTGACAAAGATTACAAAGACAAAAGAGAAGAATGGGAAGATACTTTTTTTAAGTATTTAGTAAGATATGATGATATTGAGATTATTAGTTATGATAAAATAATTAATTCAGAAAGGTATAAAAGTTATACTGCCAAAGAGAAGTTTGAATTAATTCAGTTTATCTGGGAAACATACGGTATAATGAATGGTGAGTATTCTGTTAATTCTTATAGGGAACTGTTAACTTTTGAAAAGGAGAAATGGCTATTCTTGTACAATGTTCTCTCCAGAGAAATTGAAGTCGAAGCAATAAATTATGAAATAGAACGAATAAAAAATGAACTCAATAACATAAAGGATATAGAAGAAAAGATTGATTTTTTGGAAATAGAATTGAAGGATATTGAGCAATCAAAGATTTTAAATGCAAATAACATTACTGAGAACAAATACTATCATTTTGATATATTAAATGGAATTGATAAAGTAATTAGATATATCGAAATTGAAAAAAAGTATTTAGAATCTGAGCAGAAAAAAATGATAAAAAGACAGAATCAGGCTATACAAATGCAATTCAAAGACTTGTTTAAGATTCCATATAATACTGACGAAAAGATTAATGAATTAAAACAGATACTGCAAACACATCATTATATTGATAATACTAATATATGGATCGGTGTTTCTGAACCAAAACTTAAAAGTGAACTCGCAAATTTATACTGGTTGTTTGTTGACGGAAATAACATTATAAAATCTGGGAAAGTTGCACCGCAATTAAAAACATTTTATAAAGAGTTTGGATTAACAGCATATGATGAGAAAGAATCCAAAGGATACGTTACAATAAAAAATATTAATAGCCATACTGGACAAACTGAATCTTACAAGAGATTTGAAAAGTTATTTTACAACTGGGTTAATACAGAGAAATAAAAATTTTCATTTCCTTTTTATTCCGTTCGGAATTACAGGAATTAAGTCAGATTAAGTTTTTTTTATACTTGTAGCATGTTTCACAAAATCAAACATCATGTTACAAAACGGAATTTATCTTGAAAACTTGACAGTCCACAAATTAAAAGATCTAATTTCTGAGACCGTCGCAGAACAACTCCAAAACTTTACACCACCCACAAAAGAGCAAACCGAGTATTTAACACGTGCTGATGTTAAACAGGAACTTAAGATTTCCTTTCCAACATTAAATGAATACACCAAAAAAGGCATTTTAAAAGGTTATCGTATTGGTGGTAGAGTATTGTATAAACGTGCTGAGGTTGAAAACTCATTAAAGGAAATCCAGACTATTAAATATAGGAGGATTTGACCATGAGAAAACGTCCAAACAATATACCAGATTACAAAAGATTAGTTTTCCAAAAGAATAAGATCAGGCCGGATATTTACGATCTTGTTAATTCACGTTTCCAAAAATTCACATTCATAAGATTATCGAAACCGCTCAAACCATATCTAATAAAACAGGGTGCAATATATTGCATTGAATCATGGAAGGACAATAAAAATAACCTATTTACAGGCCTTTTACAATTCAATAACAAAATACATTACGGAGATCACAAGAACCCTACAAATGGCCGGAAATCGTTTCTAATTGCATATATTGAGACATTTCAGATTGTAATTTATTATTTCAATCATTTTCAGTTATACCCGAAATTCAAAAAGGGATTTATTGAGAGGTTTATAAAAGAAAAACCCGAAGGTTTTCCGGGTTTCTCTTTGTCCAAACTAATACAACCAAATGGCTAATTAGTTAACGACAAAGATACTTAAATGATTGATTTTATACAAATATTAAATCTTAATGTAGAGGTTGAGTTAATTCTCAATAATGATTTACTTGATTTCCCTACTAAAGTCATTGAGAAGACAGGGGAATTAATGATTAATCAAAATAAATCTACAACATACAAAGGACTTATATTCACAATTACACCTTTTGGAACTATTAAAATAAAAGGGAGTTTGCATAAATATTTTAATAATGGAGAACATAATTACAATGATTTCACATACTCCGACCTGATAAATGTAATTATTGATTTTTGTGAAAAGTTCTTAATCAATCCATTAACCACAAAATTGAACAATCTTGAATTTGGAGTTAATATTAGGATTCCTTACAATCCAAATTTTATTATTGATAATCTTATCCATTATCAGGGAATCCATTTCAATAGAATAACAAGAGCAGGACAAAATTTTGCCGAATGTGTCCTCCAGAGATATTATTTAAAAATATACAACAAAGGATTACAGTATAATCAAGAAAATTATATTCTGAGAATCGAAATAAAGACAAGAAAGTCCGAACATCTGAAACAATTTAATGTTAAATACCTTTCCGATGTATTAATATATGATAATCTCTTTTTAATGGGTAATTGCCTTGTTAATACATTCAATCATATTGTATACTGGAATCATGGAATAAACCCGGATATTTTCCCGGAGAAACAAAGAGATTTACTAATAAAAGGACAAAGTATATTTTATTGGAAAGATCTAAAACAAAACCAACGGAGTACATATTACAACAAACTGAAATTATTCAAAGAACTGGTTAACCAACATGGACAACATCCGTTTTATGAAATCCTTGATCTTATTTCTGAGAAATGGAAACAACTATTAAATAACTATCCTGAAAATTTGGACAAATTAACCGACTTTGAAAATACCCTCAGAAAACAAGAAATTGCACAAATTAACATTTCATATAAACTGTTAAAACGTGCAACTGCTAAAAGATGTATTATAACCGGATTAGATATTTCCATGCAAAAGGAAAAGAGTAAATTTTTAAGTCATTCAGGAATTAAGAATATTTATAAAAATGATTATACAACTTTTGAGAAGTTGCAAAAGAGATTATCAAGTAAATGGATAAACGAATCTTTAGAAATTCAGATCAGGGAAATTGCACACTCGATTAGGAATGAATCTTCTAATCTGCATCATGCAATCAGGAGAATAGAGAGAGAGCCGACGTTGTTTCCAACGGTTGAGTTTATGAGAGAGGAAAAGAAAAAGATTTTCAATTAATTGTATTTAATATCAATATTATTTATATATTTATGGATTGAAACTAAAATCTATATGCTATGAAAACAAAAACCTATCTTCTTGTTGTACTACTTTTGGTTGCCTCCCTTACATTTTCGCAAACAATTACCCTGACATTCACAGGAAAGTTTAATTCCTTTCACGTTCCATTAGATAGCATATTAATTGAAAACACTACTCAGGGAGTTGATACAATGTTATACTATCCTGATACTGTTCTTACCTTACAATATTCATCAGGAATAAATGAATTATCAGGTAATAAATTTGAAGTAGAGAGCTTTCCTAATCCTTTCAAAGACCAGACCTCAATAAATGTTTTTTTGCCTGAATCGAATAATATTGAAATTACTGTTTACAATCCAATAGGTCAAAAGGTATTTTCTTATGATAATTATATGAGAAGAGGTACACACTCATTTACATTCATTTCGGGGAGTGAAGGTATTTATTTTCTGACTGTAAAGAATAAATCCGAAGTAAGAACAATTAAAATGATTTGTCAAAGTAGTAACCTTGAAAAATGCAATCTGCAATATGATGGTTTATCTATTAAAAATCTACCTATAAAACAAAGTAAATCTATTAACGGATTTGTTTATAATCCTGGAGACCAATTAGTATATGTAGGTTGTGCAGGATATGGACAAGACATCATAGGTGACATTCCGACTGTTGATAGTGACTATGAATTTTCATTCGTAATGGGCCTTCCATGTCCTATGATTACATCATTTGTTTATGATGGACAAGTGTATAAAACGGTTCAAATACTTGACCAATGCTGGATGGCGGAGAATCTTAATATTGGAGATATGATTGATAGCCTTTCAGACCAAACTGATAATGGAATTATTGAAAAATATTGTTACAGAAATTCTATGAGTTATTGCAGTACTTTTGGTGGTCTATATAGATGGTCAGAAATGATGCAATATGTTAACGATACTTCAACACAGGGTATCTGTCCACCCGATTGGCATATTCCATCAGATGAAGAATGGAAAATCCTTGAAGGAAATGTTGATAGCCAGTTTGGTTACCCCGACCCTGAATGGGACAAATTTGATGTATATCGGGGTTTTGATGCAGGAGCAAATCTCATGGAAAGAGGTACTTTACATTGGGAGTTTGGCAATGGAACAAATTATAGCGGTTTTACGGTTTTGGGGGGTGGTTACTATTCATTCAACATTCTATCCTTTGTTCAATTATATAACGGAACCTACTTTTGGACATCAACATACAAAGATGGTTTAAAGGCTTGGGCTCGAGTTTTTGATGATGCAAGTGCTAAAGTAGGTCGTAATAATAATTTTAAAGAATATGGTTTTTATGTTCGATGTATTAAGAATTAGGGAAATACAACATCCAGCAGATTTTTGCCTTTTTTCTCTGTTATTTTTTTAAACCTGTGGCATTTAGCCAGAACTATTTAATCATTGCCTTACTTTTCTTCGCAGCCTAACCTGAAACTTTAATTGTACCTTTAAAATTATAATTCTTGTACATTACAAAGGCAATCCCAAAAATACCTAAAATATTCTTGTGTAATCGGTAAATAACAAGGTATCTATTTTCGCAAATAGGAATGCACACTTGAAAAATTTATTTCTCATGCATTACCACGGAAGTGCTATAGGTACGAACATTTTTTATTGACTTTTCCCCCCATTCTAGTACATTTAAAAGCACTGAGTATCAATATGATATAACTATATAAGTGTGGGTGTGATTACCAAAAATGCATAGAAAAATGTACATAAAGTACAGATAAACAATGAGATATGTATATAATTAAGATTATACCAAATTTCTTGGTATTATCACAAAATGAGATAAATGCAACACTTTAATTGTACTTCAAATATCTTACATTCTTCCCTGTTAAAATTTTAATTGTACGATCAAAACCCCTCGTTAAATTAGAGACGTTTTAACCATCCTAAGGGTATATACCACAACGAGAAGATAGGCTGACCAAGGTCGAACAAATCGACCTTGCTAAAATAAATATAAGTAAAGATGAATCTTCAAATGCCAGGCTTATTGCAATATAACACTACAAACACCCTTTAATGCGTATCTGAGATTATATTATATCTATGCTAATTACATGTGTTGCAAAATAGCCACCCGAAAAAAATGAGAATTTGTAATAATATACATTAAGAGTTTAAAAAGAAGGGCATCTCCCCCCCTGATAAATTTTAGAAAAAACCATGTGGCACAAGTGGCATTTATGGCACAAAGTATTAAAAACACAGTTCAAAGTGCCACTAATGCCAGAAATGCAACCTATCTTATAAATATTTAGGTTAATGTATGGAGCCGGATATATATTGATCTGTGCCATCCTGTGAACCGGGGGCGTCTAACGAGGGTATGGGGGGTGCTAATGCTTGGGGGGGGGGCATATTTCTTATATAATGTTAACTTTGTGTAATTAAAAGTATTAATTTTTTGAATAGTAGTTTCGCAAAGGAATGTTATAAAACATATAATACTAATTAATTATGTATAGCGTTTTTGATATTATATAGCGGAATCACTTAAATTATTGAAAAAAAACATTCTATTTTGTTGTTTATGGACAAAAAAAAGATTAAACTGTTAAAAAAAATCTTGTAACTAAATATATTTAAGGTATTTTTTGCTATATTTTTTATTAGTTTTGTTCGCTTTCTGTAACTAAATATTTGATTTCAAGTAAAATACGCACATATATTATTATTTAACAAGAAACAATATATTTGTATTTAAAATAAATCATATATTTGCATATAAAAAAAATGCATATTTGATTAAAATTTTGAACATCTTATTAAATTATATTATGCCACAGAAAGACATCAACTACATCCTTAAAAATGGTGAGTCGTTCAAATTAAAAAAAATTGATTTATCATCAAGGGGAGCAAAAAAGCGCTTTAAGGCAGTTAGAGCATTACAATTACTGTCGAAATCCAGAAAGATAATTGATTGGGAAAGACTTGCTGCTTTTAGAATTAGTATTTAGGTGTGGTGGATTTTTCAAGTCTATTAGAAGATTATACAGAAGATAATCTTGTTTCAATATTAAATTTCAAGGGTTGGCATTCAGCCTATGAAGTTAAAAATTTCCATTTTTATATTTATTTACAAGAATATCTTAGTGAGGCCAAGGGTCTCGGGGCAACTCATTGTCTTATTGAAAGAGAATATATCAGCAAGGATTATATTGATGACTATTCTGACTTTTATTCACTTTGTTTTCAGACTTATGAAAAGAAATGCTTAAGAGTGCATTTTTTTAACTTCAAAGGTGAGGAAAATTATTCTATTAAGTTTGTAAATGCTTTTTATCAAAAAGATTCAAAAACCTTTTGGGATAATCATTATCTTGGTTTCGTTGTTATAAAACCTATCCCTTCTTCGATTATTGGATACACTTTACTTAAAACATATAATCATAAGGAAAACATTTTTCCATATTTGAAAGAAAGACAATTCTGGGGAATAAAATCCTATGAAGTTCATTTATTCGGGGAAAAAATAGAAATTGAATCCTTGGCATTCCAACAACAGGATAATGTCCTTTCTGCCTGTGCCACAATTTCTATTTGGGTATTGTTGCACAGAGCAAGTACTTATCCTTATGTTCCTTTGAAATCTCCTGGAAAGATTACAATAGAAGCTGGACTGACTGATGCTGAAGGGGGAAGATTAATTCCTAATAAAAAGGGACTTATAATTCCTGCAATGAGCGAGGCAATTACTAAAAGTAATTTATTGACTGAAGTTAGAATGAGTCAGAGAAATCAAAACTTCAATAAATATATAAAGAAGTTGATATTTGCCTATTCTCATCTACATCTACCTATTATAATGGCACTAAAAGTACCCTCCAATGGAAAATTTGTAGGACATGCTGTTGCAATTTGTGGACATAAAATAAGTAATGTTAGTCGTAGAAGTAAATTTAATAAAATATTAAAACAGGCAACAGCAAATCTCCAAAATGAAATCAATTTATCGAAGCTAAACACGGACTTTATTGCTTGGCATGCATTGGATATGGAAGAAATTTATGTGCATGATGACCAATGGGGACCTTTTACTCGAATGAAATTTTTAAAAAATAGAAGACTATCATCATCATGGTCTGATTATCATAAGGAGAACAAGAAAGCAAAACCAGAAGTTTTGCTGATATCGGTTTATCCCAAAGTTAGAATTTCTTATGATGATATTGAGCCGATTGTATATGGTATAAATGAACTGTTAGAACAATTACTTGAAGATGAACTAAGATGGGACTTAACTTGGGCTATTAAGGTACAGAGAAGCACTGAATACAAAGATGAATTTCTCGAATCTGCATTTCTTGACATTAATAATATTGAAGACAAGAAATTAATTGACAAAGTATTATTGCTTGAACTTCCCCGTTATATTTGGGTAGCCACTTGTTATTCTGCTGAATGTAAGTTTTTCGACTTTATATTTGATGCGACGGATTTTTCAGGAGGTGTTATATGTTTGTCAATACTAAACTATTATCCAATAATAAGTACGGGTTTAAGTGAAAGAATAAAAGATGATATTATTGAGAATACAGAATATATTGAAAATTTCAAAAATATATTGCCATACAGAATTTTACAATTTTTAGTTAATAATTTTAACGATAATGATATTATTTAGCAAATTTAAAGAGTCTTATGCTGCATTAAGTGGTAAAGGGGCAAGTGGTAAGAATGGTAAACCAACATTAATGGAATTAATTTTCCGGGCTGGCATTACGATAATATTAATATTAGTTTCTTGTGGTGTATTCGGAAATGTTTCAGAGGATATTAAATATTTATTGTTTGGTGCTATTGCAGGCTATTGGTTAGGATAAATGGATTAAAAATTCCATGAACATTTCTTAACACATTTATATGGTAGCAATCGGCCATAATTTTGTGAATTTTATTATAGGATTTACACTATTCATTTATGTATTTGTTCTGATAGCAATGTTATAAGATTTTAAATCGATCATTAAAATTCAATTCATTCAGACCCTGTTTCCGACCCTAAAACAAAAACCCATTCATAAATACTTGATTTACAAATGGGTTTCTTTTTATTTTGAGGTCTCGAGCGGATTCGAACCGCTGTAAATGGTTTTGCAGACCACCGCCTAAGCCACTCGGCCACGAGACCAGTTTCGTTTTTGGGAAAGCAAAGATACGAAGTATTTTACAAATAGCAATACAATGTGTTGAAAGTTACCCTAATTATTAGGAAGGTTTTAGGTGTAAAATATAATGGAATTGTTTTACTGCTACTGCTACTGCCACTGCCACTTTCCTTATACCTACAACCTTATACCTTCTTATCCTCCGACGAGATCGTAACACTCACACTCTCCACCTTCCCCCCAAGCGGCGGATTCATCTTGGATAAACGTATCTCTGCATAAGCAATCTCTGGAAATGCTTTAATGATTGAATCAAGTATCCGCCGGCCTACATTTTCAATCAACCTGGAATTTACTTCCATCTCTTTCTTTACAAGAGTATATACCGACTGATAATTAATTGTTTGGCTAAGGTCATCGGTTATTTCTGCCTCCGATGTGTCTGCTTCCAGAAAAAAATCAATGATAAACTTGGTGCCTATTTGCTGCTCCTCAGGGAAACAGCCGTGATAGGAGTGAAACTCCATGCCTTCGATTGAGATAATTGACATAATACTGTGTTTTTATTATTGGTTCAAATATAAGGATAATTTTCAGTGACTAAAGTTTCGAGTGAGCTAAAATTACGAGTTATTAAAATTAACAACTTTAGTCACTTTAGCTCACTCGAAACTCTAGCTCACTTTATATGTTCAATTATTATTACTTTTGCGGACTAATTAATCATGAAGAATACAAAATGAACGCTACCGATCCCAAGACTTCACTAAATTTCATTGAAGCAATAATAGAGGAAGATCTTAGAAATAATAAAAACGAAAGCCGTATCCATACCCGCTTTCCCCCTGAACCTAACGGATATTTACATATTGGCCATGCAAAATCTATATGCCTGAATTTTGGACTTGCTGAGAAATATAATGGCATGTGTAATCTCAGATTTGATGATACAAACCCTACCAAAGAAGAGGAAGAATATGTTGAATCAATAATTGAGGATATAAGCTGGCTGGGGTTTGATTGGGAAGGCCGTTTGTTTTATGCTTCTGATTATTTTGATCAATTATATGAGTGGGCAGAAAAACTTATTTCAGATGGGAAAGCTTATGTTGACGAGCTGACTTCAGCAGAGATAAGCGAACAAAGGGGAACAGTCACTAAAGCAGGCGAAGAAAGCCCCTTCCGTGACAGAGCTGTCGAAGAGAACCTGGAACTTTTCAGGGCTATGAGAGATGGCAAATTTAAGGAAGGAGAGAAGGTGCTTAGGGCAAAGATAGATATGAGCTCACCCAATATGCACATGCGAGATCCGGTAATCTACAGAGTTCTGCATGAATCGCATCAGAGAACCGGTGATAAATGGTGTATTTATCCTATGTATGACTTTGCCCACGGGCAATCCGACTATCTCGAAGGAATTACTCATTCAATATGTACCCTTGAATTTGAGATTCACCGCCCTTTGTATGATTGGTTCCTCGATAATCTCATTGACACAAAATACAGACCCAGGCAAATTGAATTTGCAAGGCTTAATATTAGCTATACTGTAATGAGTAAAAGGAAGCTACTGGAACTTGTTGAAGAAGGCCTTGTAAATGGCTGGAATGACCCAAGAATGCCAACTATCTCAGGCCTTAGACGAAGAGGATATACTCCGGAAGCAATAAGAAACTTTTCCGACAGGGTAGGGGTGGCTAAAAGAGATAATGTTATCGACGTTGCATTACTTGAGCATAGCCTTAGGGAAGACCTCAATGTTAAAGCTCCACGGGTTATGGCTGTGTTAAACCCTTTGAAAGTTGTTATTACAAACTATCCGGAAGATAAAGAAGAGGAGCTCCCGGCAGAGAATAACCCTGAAGATGAAAGTATGGGAAGCCGTATGATCCCTTTTTCAAGAGAGATCTACATCGAAAGAGAGGACTTTATGGAAGATCCTCCTAAAAAGTTTTTTCGACTTGCACCCGGAAAAGAAGTACGACTTAAAAATGCCTATATCATCAATTGTGAAAGTGTTGTGAAAGACCCTGACACAGGTGAAATCATGGAATTGCACTGTACATACGACCCTGAAACAAAAAGCGGATTGCCGAATAGTGCAAAGAAAGTTAAAGGAACTTTACACTGGGTATCTGCACAGCATGCCATAGATGCAGAAGTTCGTCTTTACGACAGACTTTTTATTGATGAAGAACCGGATGGCAAAAAAGATGGAAGTGATTTTAAGGATTACCTCAATCCCGATTCACTGCAAATTCTTAATAATTGCAAACTTGAGCCCGGACTTGCAAATGCTGAACCCGGAAGTCATTTTCAGTTCCAGAGACTGGGATATTTTGTGGTTGACAGTGGGGATTCGACTGATGGGAAATTGGTGTTTAATAGGACTGTACCCTTAAGGGATTCCTGGGCAAAGAAAAATAAATAAGGTAATAATAGAACACTGATTAGACTGATCTACACCGATAAAATCAGTGACAATCAGTTTTATCGGTGTTATCTGTGTTCTATTTCTGAGCAATTATTTTTAATCCGGTTTTTATCCTACTCAAAACCTCCTCTTTCCCAAGTAGCTCCATGATCGCAAAAAGATCCGGACCCATACCTGAACCAACTAAAGTCAGTCGTAATGCTATCATCACCTGGCCCATACCTATTTCCTTTTTCTCGATGAATTGCTCTACAATTGTTCGCAGATCTTCAGATTTGAAGCTCTCTGTTCCCTCAAATTCACCTACTAATTCTTGTAGTAATTCAGAGGTATTCTCTTTCCACTTTTTGCGGATAAGCTTTTCATTATAGGATGTTGGTGCCCGAAAGAAATAATAGGCCTGATCCCAGAGATCTTTAATAAAGTTTGCCCGTTCTCTTACAAGTTCGCATACCTTCTCTACATAATCATCATCAGCTGCAATCTCTTCTGCCTTCAAAAATTCCTGGAATAAGCTTGTGATTTCCTTGATATCCTTACTGACAAGATACTGATGATTATACCATTTTGCTTTTTCGGAATCAAATTTTGAGCCGGATTTTCCAACTCTCTCTAATGAAAATTCTTTAATAAGTTCATCAAGGGAGAATATTTCCTGTGTTGTCCCCGGGTTCCAGCCCAGGAAAGCCAATATATTAATAAATGATTCGGGGAAATATCCTGCTTCACGATAACCCGATGATACTTCTCCACTTTGGGGATCTGTCCAGTTTAATGGAAATACCGGAAATCCAAGCCTGTCACCATCCCTCTTACTCAGTTTACCGTTGCCATCAGGTTTTAACAATAAAGGTAAATGAGCAAATAGTGGAATATCTTTCTCCCAGCCAAGATATTTATAAAGCAACACATGAAGCGGCGCTGAAGGCAGCCATTCTTCGCCACGTATCACATGAGTGATCTCCATCAGGTGATCATCCACAACATTTGCCAGGTGATAAGTTGGCATACCATCTGACTTGAATAAAACCTTGTCGTCCAGCTGTGATGAGTTTACATAAACATCCTCCCGAATAATATCCTTAATGTGTATCTCTTCATTATCCGGTATCAGTATTCTGATAACATATTGTTCATTGGAATCTAATTTTTTCTGAAGCTCCTCAGGAGAAAGGTTTATTGAGTTATTCATGCTATTGCGGACTTTAGCATCATATTGAGGTGTAGACACGCCCTGTGATTTCATTCTGTTACGCATCTCTTCAAGCTCTTCCTGCGTATCAAAAGCATAGTATGCATAACCATCGCAGATCAGCTGATCAGCGTACTTTTTATAGATCTCCTTACGTTCAGATTGCCTGTAAGGTGAAAATGGGCCGCCTTTTTCAACACCTTCGTCAATTTCTATTCCACACCACTTCAAAGATTCAATTATATACTCCTCCGCGCCAGGGACAAACCTTGACTGATCAGTATCTTCTATCCGTAATATCATTTTCCCACCATGATGACGGGCAAAAAGATAATTATATAATGCAGTTCTAACGCCTCCTATATGTAGTGGTCCGGTTGGACTAGGTGCAAAGCGAACTCTTACTTCTTTGTTTTTCATGATATATTCATTTAGAGGGGCAAAGATAAGTGAAATTGGTTTCAAGTAGCAGCTTGCAGCTTGCAAGTTTGTGAAATTCTCTATCTTTGAATTTATATATTCTAAAAACGCATGATACAAAACATCACCAAACCAACTTTAATTATTGATAAGAATAAATGTATCCTTAACATTGAAAGGATGGCAGATAAGGCTAGAAATAGTAATGTAAGATTCAGGCCTCATTTTAAAACGCATCAATCGGCCGAAATTGGTAATTGGTTTAAAGAATTTGGTGTAAAGTCAATTACGGTTTCATCAGTATCCATGGCGAAATATTTTTCCCAAAATGGATGGAATGATATTACAATTGCCTTCCCGGTTAACATTCTGGAGATAACTGAAATTAACGAATTAGCAAAGCATTCAGAGCTTAATCTGCTGGCGATTTCACGTGAAACATTAAGATTCTTGGAGGAGCATTTGAAAGCAAAGACCGGTATTTATATAAAAATTGATACCGGTTATCATAGAAGTGGATTATTAGCTGATGATACTAAAGAGCTGGATAAGTTACTTGAAGAGATCAGGAAATCAAAAAACCTGATGTTTAAAGGATTTCTAACTCATGCCGGGCATACTTATAACGCACAATCGAAAGAAGAAGTTAAAAATATCCATGAGGATACTAAGCAACAATTATTGGATTTGAAAAACAGATATATTTCAGTATTTGAGAAACTAGAAATTTCTGTTGGTGATACTCCCTCTTGTAGTATTAGTGAGGATTTTACCGGCATAGATGAGATCAGGCCGGGGAATTTCATTTTTTATGATCTTATGCAATATAAGATAGGATCATGCTCACTTGCTGATATTGCTGTTGTATTGGCTTGCCCCGTAGTAGGCAAAAACAGTTCAAGAAATGAGATTTTAATATATGGTGGAGCAATCCACTTTTCTGAAGAATTCCTACAATTTGATAATGGTGTAAATTATTATGGAGAAATTATCCACCCTGGTGATAATGTCAGGTCGATGCCTGTCGAAAATACATATGTATCCAGATTATCCCAGGAACATGGAATTATTAAAACAACTCCTGAGCATTTTGATAGCTTTAATGTTGGGGACATCATTGGTGTATTGCCCGTTCACTCTTGTCTGACGGCTAATTTGATGAGAGAGAATTACATAATAATTGCTGAATAAGCCTGATAAGGTTGAAATAAATTGCTATTTTCTTAGAAACTTACTAGTCATCACCCGATCCCCTGATTCAACCTGCAAAAAATACAATCCGCTCTCCAGAAGGCTGGTATTTAATTGGAAGTATCTTTCAGAACTTTCCATTTCTGATACTTTTTGCCCGTTAACATTAAAAACCTTGATTAATTTATTTGAATTTCCGCTGAGCTGTGAAAATTCGATATTCAAATAATTTTGACATGGGTTTGGATTGATGGTAAAAAATGATTTATCTGTGCTATCGAGTATCTGTATTACAATAGCATTTTTTGTAAGTACATGCATGTCAGGATCAACATTCATATACATAACAGTTTTTTGAAGAGGGATGAAATATTCATTAAAATTAGCAGTTTGCCTGAGCTGTATCATTGTATCCGTTCCATCAGTAAATTTTATACTATATTCCATTAGCATTTTAAAAAGTGTAGTTGTATCAGTAGAGGTAGTTTGGGTAGAGGAAAAATACAATGTGTCAGTTTCTTGTTTCCATCTGATTGTATAAGAAGGATATCCTTCTCCGAAATACCACTGATTAAAAAAATCTGTAAAATCTCTGCCGGAAACGGCTTCTACAACACTTTTGAAATCAAGTCCTGTTGCTACACTGTCTTTAAATTGTTGCTGAAAACTTTTCATAATATTGAAAAAGAGTGCATCCTCCTGAAGTTCAAAGCGGATCATATGAATTATTACAGCTCCTTTTCCATAAGATAGCCGGCCATCAAATATACGTTCGGGATTCGATGTTGAAATTTGTTCAGGCGGAATATAAACACTTCCATCAGGTTCCGACATAACAAAACCATTAGTATATTTCATCCAGTCATCTGCTTTTGCTTGCCCGAAAATGTTTTGATATGCAAGATATTCTGAATATGTTGCAAAACCTTCGTTGATCCAGATATCACTCCATGTGGCGCAGGTAACATTGTTTCCAAACCATTGATGTCCGAGTTCATGAGCAATTAGTTTAAAATTAAAATCTCCCATTGTTGTCATAGTCTGATGTTCCATGCCACCCCACATATGGGCGTGACAATGGCCATATTTCTCATCATGAAATGGGTAGAGGCCGTACAGATCGGAAAAAAGCTCAAGTAGCTTAGTGGTATTATCTATATCATCCCGGTAAAAAGAAAGACATCCGGGAGTATCAAATATGAAGTTTTGTATCAGTATTGAATCCTGATACAATGAGGGTTTTGCATAGATGCAGTATTCCTGATATTGTGAAACTGCCGCAGAGATGAGGTAATAGTTAATAGGATATCTTGTTTTCCATTCGAAACGATGTTTGTTATCTGCTAATGGTATAACTGAAGTAAGAACTCCATTAGAGCCAACCAAATTCTCTGCTGAAGTTGTGATAAATATGTCTGCTGAATCAGCTTTATCTTTAAGATCCTGTTTGCATGGCCACCACTGCCTTGCATTAAAAGGCTCTGAAAATGTCCATGTTACTTCCTTTTCCCAGTTAGTTGAAACAGCAGTATTAAGTCCTGAATAAAAGCTTCCGGTGGGTGGTGTTCCATGATAATATATTTTAGCGATGTAATGCTCACCGTAAGTAAAGACATTCGCCAAAGGAACTAAAATAACATCATTGGCATGGTAAAATGTTTGAGATTTTGATTCAATATATATTGAATCAACAGTAAGGTCGTCGATAAGATCAAGAGCAAATGTATCAAGAGCAGTTACAATAACTTCAGCATAAATAAGTACATTTCCTGAGATATAAACGGTGTCTCTTTCAAGGTTAATATCAAGTTTATAGAACTTTACATCATAAGAGGATAATAGAGGAGAGGAGATATAATCATCTTTTAAAAGTATGGAATTGATATGGGCATGGCTACACTTATAATCAATGTTATCATAACTTTTCTGACCATAAACCCCATTAATCAAAAGAAATATAGAAAAATATTTTACTAGTTTTTTCACTATAGATATAAGTTCTTTATTGTTAATTCTTTTAACCCTAGTCACTTTAGTCACTCAAAACTTTAGCTCACTTTAAATACTCAAGGCACTCAAGGCACTTTAAGTACTTATATTCGTACATTTGCAAAAATAATTAACATTTGATAACGTTTTTGCATCGGATAAATGTATAAATTATTTGAATGAGAATGAATGAAAATTATAAAATACTGATTAAGCGCCTGGATGAATTTATCCGAAAGTACTATAAAAATCAGCTGTTTAAAGGAGGTTTGTATTTTATTGCAGCATTATTGATATTTTATCTGGCCTTAAATACACTTGAATATTTTGGGAACTTTGGAATTGTTGTCAGGACAGTTCTTTTTTATGCTTATTTACTCACAAACCTCCTTATCCTTATTAAACTTGTTTTTATTCCATTATTGAAACTATACAAATTCGGGAAGATCATTTCACATGAAGATGCTGCGGATATTATTGGGAAGTATTTTCCGACGGTACAGGACCGCCTGTTAAACACTTTACAGTTAAAAATAATTAGCGAGCAAAGTATAGAGAATATTGATCTTATAGAAGCAAGTATTGATCAGAAAATATTAGAGTTAAAGCCGGTTTCCTTCAAGCTGGCAATTGATCTTAAAAAAAATCGAAAGTATCTAAAATATGCCTTACCCCCACTACTGCTGGTAATGATATTATTACTTGCAGCACCTGGTTTTATTACTGAACCAACAATAAGGATAATTGCACACAATAAATATTTTGAGCCAAAAGCTCCATATGAGATAATTATTTTAAATAATTCAATGGAAGCGGTTCAACAAGATGACTTCTTATTGAATATTAGAGTAGAAGGAGATGAAGTGCCTGATAAACTTTATATTGAGTATGGAGATGCCAGGTTTATATTTAATAAAGAAAGTAATGTTAAATATAATTATGAGTTTAAAAATCTTCAAAAGGATATAAACTTTAAAATTGTTTCTGATAAATACAGAACAAAGGAATATCAATTAGCAGTTCTTCCAAAACCAATAATACTTGATTTTGAAGTTGAATTAATATATCCGAATTACATCAAAAGAAAAGCTGAAACATTATTAAATACCGGTGATCTGATAATCCCTTTCGGGACAAAGATTAACTGGAAGTTTTATACTCAGCAAACAAATAATATATTATTACGCTTTACTGATGAAAGCCTGGAATTACAGGAAGAAGCACATAATGTTTTTTCCTTTCAGAAGAAGGTTTATAAAACACAGGATTATAGTATCACACCAAATAATGAGTATATAAAGACTTCTGATTCCCTCCTGTATTCAATCAATGTAATTCCTGATGGCTATCCCACCATTATTATTGAGGAGTTTCAGGATACAATTTATGATAAACGAATTTATTTTAAGGGATTAGTTAAAGATGATTATGGCTTTAGCAACTTGAAATTTAGCTATAATTTATATGATGAAGTATCTGCCGGTCAGGATGCGAAAGCTGCAGTTAATCAGGAAATTGTAATTGACAATGATAATATCATGCAGCAATTTTTCCATTATTTTGATTTGGCAAAGCTGGATATCAAAGCGGGTGACGAGGTTGAATATTACTTTGTTGTTTGGGATAATGACGGGATTAACGGGCCTAAATCTTCAAAATCTCAAAAAATGATATTTAAGGCTCCGACTACAGAAGAAGTTGCTGAAGACACTGAAAAATCTAATAATAAGATAAAAGATAAGATCAAGGAAACTATAAAGGATGCTAATGAATTGCAGAAAGAGATTGAAAAGCTGAACAAGGAGCTTTTAGAGAAGGAAAATATTAATTGGCAGGAAAAGAGTAAAATTGAAGATTTACTTCAAAAGCACGAGGCATTAAAATCAAAGGTTGAAGAGATACAACAGGAAAATGAAGTAAAAGATATTAGAGAACAACAATATAAAGAGCTAAGTGAAGACATATTGGAAAAGCAGCAGATGTTACAGGAGTTATTTGATGAGATATTGACTGACGAAATGAAAAAAATGTTTGAAGAGTTGCAAAAAATGCTTGAAGAAATTAATAAAGACAAAGTAAATGATCTTCTTGATAAAATGGAGATGAGTAGTAAGGATTTGGAAAAGCAGCTCGACAGAAATCTGGAACTATTTAAACAGCTTGAATTTGAAAAGAAGCTGGGCGAGATAGTTGATAAACTGGATAAGCTTGCTGAGAAACAGAAGAAGTTAAGCGAACAAACAGCTAAGAAGGAGAGGGAATCTGAGGAACTTTTGAAAGAACAAAATGAAATAAAGGAAAAATTTGAAGAAATAAAGGAAGATATTGAAGACCTGGAGAAGAAAAACTCGGAGCTGGAAGAAAAAAAGGATATGGAGAATAGCAGGGATAAGCAGGATGCTATTGATAAAGATTTAAACAGTAGTAGTGAATCCCTGAAGAAGGAAAAGAGTAAGAAGGCCTCACAGGAACAGAAAAGTGCAGCGGATGGAATGAAAAGCCTGTCTGATGAATTAAATTCCATGATGGAAGAAGAACAAATGCAGCAACTTGGAGATGATATAAATTCACTACGTGATATATTGGAAAATCTAATTCTTATTTCGTTTGAGCAGGAGGATCTTATAGGAGAAATTAAGAAAGTTCAAACAACAGATCCTAAATATGTGAAACTCATTGAAGAGCAAAAGATTTTAAAAGATAATCTGGAAGTAATTGAAGACTCTTTATATGCTTTGGCAAAAAGACAATCAAGGATCAAACCATATGTTACAAGAGAAATCTCCGCTATCAATCATAACATTGAAAAGTCAATAGAGTCGCTGAACGACAGGAGATTAAGAATTGCCAGCAGCAAGCAACAACTTGTTATGACATCAGTTAATAACCTTGCTTTAATGCTTGCAGAATCGATGGACCAGATGAAGCAGCAGATGCAAAATCAGCAAAGCGGAAAGGGGAAATCTTCTTGTTCAAAACCGGGAGGAGGAAAGCCATCACCTTCTAGTATGAGGAAATTACAGGAACAATTGAATAAGCAGATGAAAGAGATGGGAAAAAATAAAGACGGCAAAAAAAAGCCCGGGAAAGGTCAGGGAATGGGGAAACAAACAATGAGTGAACAATTTGCAAGGATGGCAGCTCAACAAGAAGCTATTAGAAGAGAAATGCAAAAGTATGCAGATCAGCTTAAAGGTGAGGGTACTCAAAAGAATGCAGCTTTGAATAAAATGCTTAAAGATATGGAGCAAACAGAAACTGATCTGGTAAATAAAATTATTTCAAAAGAGACACTAAAAAGGCAGGAAGAGATATTAACAAGATTATTAAAATCGGAAAAGGCAGACAGGCAAAGAGAAAAGGAAAAAAGAAGGGAATCCAATGAAGCAAAAGATTATAAAATAAGTAACCCAAATGAAAAATTTGAGTATAAAAGTATTAAATCTAAAGAAGTGGAATTACTAAAAACGCTACCACCGAATTTAATGCCGTTTTATAGAAAAAAAGTTAATGATTATTTTTACTATTTTGATAATTAAATATGACTAAGAGAAAGCAAGAATTAGAATTTTCATCTGATATTAAAAATATATATAAAGTCGAAAAATTCATAGAAGAAATTAGTGACCTTTATCATATAAACAATACTTACTTTGGGAATTTGATGATAGCTATTACCGAGGCTGTAACAAATGCAATTGTACACGGTAACGCAAGCGACAGCAGTAAAAATGTAAAGGTAGAGTTTACTTCTGATAAGAAGGGATTGGCTTTTAAGATAATTGATGAAGGCAATGGATTTGACTTTAGGAACCTTCCCAGTCCGCTTAATGGTTTAAATGAAGAAAAAAATGAAGTCGGGAGAGGGATCTTTTTGATTAAAACCCTTACGGATGAACTTAATTTTAATGAAAGTGGAAACGAAATAGAACTGATTTTTAAGATTTCATCGATTAATCATGAAACGTCTCTTGATAGAATTGACAAGTTGAAGCAATATAATAAAGAAGTTGGTGAAAAGAAGAAAAACATAGTTGAGTAGGAAGATACTTAATATAAAATAATAAAAACATGCCTCAAAAGGCGATTATTTTCTTTTTAAAAAATGTAAATTATAACATAAGAGAAAAGAATAAGATCAGAATATGGCTTGAGAGGGCTATAAAAATTGAAAATAAAAAACTTACAGAGATAAACTACATACTCTGTAATGATACCTTCCTGTTAAAATTGAACAAAAAATTCCTGAAGCACAATACACTTACAGATGTGATAAGCTTTGATATGGCAGAGACCGATAATAGTATTAATGGTGAAATATATATTAGCATTGATAGGGTTAAAGCAAATGCCTCAAAATATAAAGTGAAAATTCAGGATGAATTGCACAGAGTTATGATACATGGCCTACTTCACCTTGTTGGCTATAATGATTTCACTGTTGAAGAGAAAGAGATAATGAGGAAAAAGGAAGATTATTATCTATCTTTGCGATAAAGTATGTAAGTGTTTAATTGTTTCACGTGGAACCTTATTTATGTTTGAAGAATATGATATTATAGTTGCGGGTGCCGGACATGCCGGTAGTGAAGCGGCAGCTGCAGCGGCTAATATGGGCTCAAGGGTATTGTTGATTACAATGAATATGGCCAATATTGCTAATATGTCGTGTAATCCTGCAATGGGAGGAATTGCAAAAGGACAAATAATTAGGGAAATAGATGCTCTGGGAGGTTATTCAGGGATAATAACAGATCGGACTATGATACAGTTCAGAATGCTGAATAAATCCAAAGGACCGGCTATGTGGAGCCCGAGAGCGCAAAATGACCGAATGAGGTTTTCAGAAGAATGGAGGCTTGAGCTTGAGAAAATAAAAAACCTCGATTTTTGGCAGGATATGGTGACGGAAGTAATGGTATTAAAAGGGAAAGTTACTGGTGTAAAAACTTCAATGGGGCTTGAAATTAGATCAAAAGCTGTAATATTAACTAATGGTACATTTTTAAACGGGATTATTCATATTGGTGAAAAAGAATTTTCCGGTGGCAGAATTGGAGAGTCTTCTTCTGATAGGCTTACAGACAGCCTCTTGAAATGTGGATTTGAATCAGATAGAATGAAAACCGGAACCCCTGTTAGAGTTGATGGCCGTACAATTAACTTTGATGCACTGGAGGAGCAAAAAGGTGATGAAAAACCCGGAAAATTTTCTTATACGGATACTCCCAAACTAAAAAAGCAACAGAGCTGTTATCTCGCTTATACAAATCAGGAAGTGCATGATGTTTTAAGAACAGGCTTTAGCAAATCTCCCTTATTTGTTGGAAGAATAAAGGGTATAGGACCCAGATACTGTCCGTCAATAGAGGATAAGATCGAAAAGTTTGCAGATAAGAATAAACACCAGCTGTTTGTTGAACCTGAAGGTTGGAATACAATTGAATATTATCTAAATGGATTCTCTTCTTCCTTGCCTGATTATATTCAACTTGAGGCACTTAGGAAAATATCCGGACTCGAAAAAGCAAAAATATTCAGGCCTGGTTATGCTATAGAGTATGATTATTTTCCCCCTGTGCAATTAAAATATACTCTGGAGACAAAACTTGTGGAGAATCTGTATTTTGCCGGACAGATCAATGGAACTACAGGTTATGAGGAAGCCGGTGCTCAGGGATTGATAGCCGGCATAAATGCAGATCTGAAATTAAAAAATAAAAAAGAATTTATTCTTAAGAGATCTGAGGCTTATATCGGGGTTTTAATTGATGATCTTATTACAAAGGGCGTTGATGAACCATACCGAATGTTTACCTCAAGGGCTGAATATCGTATACTTTTACGACAAGATAATGCCGATCTGCGTCTAACTGCCAGAAGTCATGAAATAGGACTAGCCTCAAATGAAAGAATGAAAAAAGTCAACGTAAAATCAAATGAGATCGAAGAAATACTCAAATGTATAAAGAAAACAAGTGTACATCCCGACGAAATAAACCCTCTGCTTGAGAGTAGGGATACTAATATAATATCTCAAAAAACAAAAGTTTCTAATATTTTGCTGCGGCCTCAGGTATCTCTGGATGACATACTGGATAATATCGCCAGCTGTTCTGATTTTGTTAATAATATGGGGGGTAGCGATTTATCTGAAAGCCTTGAAGAGGCTGAAATATTAATAAAGTATGAAGGTTATATCAATAAAGAACAGGAAATAGCTGATAAACTCTCAAAATTTGAAAATATAGAATTGCATCAGAATTTTGATTATCAAAAATTGAAATCAATATCCTATGAGGCCAGAGAAAAGTTGTGTAAAATTAAACCAAAGACAATAGGGCAGGCCTCCAGAATTAGCGGAGTTTCTCCTTCTGACATTTCTGTTTTGATTGTATATTTGGGAAGATAATTTATTGTTTCACGTGGAACATTGAGGAGATGGAAAAAATTAAGAAATGTATAATTTGTGAAAATCAAAGCTTTACAGTTTTTCTGAATTGTAAAGATTACTTTCTGACGGAAGAGTCTTTTTCTGTATTGGAATGTGAAAAATGTGGATTCAGGATTACAAGTCCCAGACCTTTTGAGAAAAACCTTGGAGAATATTATAAGTCGGAAGAGTATATTTCACATTCGAATACTAATAAGGGATTATTTAATTCCATGTATCAATTCATTAGGAGACTAACATTGAATAGAAAATATAAACTAATTTCAAACTATTGTAATAAAGGGGAAATTCTGGATATTGGTTGTGCAACAGGTGAGTTTCTAAATGTTTTCAAAAAGAATAATTGGTCAGTTTTTGGTATAGAACCAAACGAAGAAGCCCGTAACTATGCACTAAAAAATTATAATATCAGTGTTGGAAAAGAAGAAGATCTCAATAAGCTTAGCCCTAAATCATTTGATGTTATTACAATGTGGCATGTGCTGGAACATGTTGCTCATCTCAATAAAAGAATAACTGAGATAAAGAAAATATTAAAGAAAGATGGTGTGTTAATTGTGGCTGTTCCTAATAGCAATTCACTGGATGCAAAAATATATAAGGAATATTGGGCAGCATATGATGTGCCCAGACACTTATATCATTTTACTCAAAAATCAATAAGTGAATTATTCAATAAACATGATTTTGAATTGCTGGCGATAAAACCAATGAAATTTGATTCATATTATGTTTGCATGCTAAGCGAAAAATATAAATCAGGAAAGCAAAAATATTTAAAAGCTGTCTGGAATGGATTTAAATCAAATTTTTATGCCAGAATGAATAAAAATGAATATTCAAGCTTGATTTATATATTTAAGAATGCAGATATTTAATTTTAGGCTTATTCTTGCATTTTTGCCTATGTGTAGTATGTGAAGTCAGGGAAAGGAAAAATGTGGCTTAGAAGTCTTTATTTTAAATGCATCATAATAGATTGATAATCAGTAGGGTAAATAAAATATCATAGAAAAAATGAATTTTACTTCGATTTTTAGAAATAAAATCCTGGCTCCTCTTATTCTTAGCATTTTGTCAATTTTGATTGCTTTTATTCTAAATACTTATTTTAGCGAAGAGCAAAAAATTCAAAAACTGATTTCAAATTTTCAAAATGAAATTTATCAGCAAGAGGAAAAATTAAATAATGCCCTTGAAAAAATTTCCTTAGAATTAAAAAATGATGCGAATTATGAAATTTTAAATTCTAACCGTGCTAATGGATTTTGTGAAAATAATGGGATGCTATTTTTAATCTATGAAAATGATTCTCTAAAATATTGGACTGATAATTCTGTACCTGTTCCTGACATTTATTCAGAGAAATTATTTGATGTTGAATTTAATCATCTTGAAAATAGCTACTCCCTTATAAAACAGCTTGAAAAAGGAAATAGACATATTATCGGACTAAATTTGATCAAAAATGATTATAAATATCAAAACGAATATCTTAAAAACAATTTCAAGGATATTTTTAAATTAGGATCAAATATTGAGATACAAAGATCTGAAGGCAAATACAACATTTATTCTTCATCCGGAGAGTTTTTATTTTCTCTTCAAAAGGTTACTGCAGCAAAGATCAGCGATAAAAAAATATTTATTTTATTTTTACTCTATTTGTTGGGCTTTTTGTTTTTTATCTCTTTCTTGTATCAGGCACATAAGTCAGCTACAAAAGATTTTAAGAAAAACTGGATTTTTTTAGTAACATTTATTATTGATCTTATCATTGTCCGCATTATCATTGTATATTTTAAAATTCCAGATGTCCTTTTCGAATCTGACCTTTTTAGCCCCGTCTATTATGCAGCCTCAAAATTCCTACCATCCTTAGGTCATCTGTTAATTGATACTATAATATTATTGACAATATCATTTGTTTTCAGCACTAAATTAATTCTTAATAAAGGAGTACAAAAAAATAATGTAGCGGCGAAAAATTTTACTGTAATAGCACTCTTACTTTTAGTATTTATTCTATTTAAGGGTTTAATATTTATGTTCAGAGGTATAATAATAAACTCAAGCATTTCACTCGATCTGAACCATATACTAGACTTATCGTCATTTAGTGTATTTAGTTATTTTATTATTGTTTCACTGGTACTTTCCTTTTTTCTGCTTGCAACCAAATTACTTGATATAGTTTATTTTATCAGTTCTTCCTTAAAGAAGCTAAGATTAACACTATTATTTTCTGTAATACTTATTTGCATATTACAATATCTTTCAGGGAAGGATCAACTGATCAATACATTTGTATTAGCGGCCTTTGTGATTTCGTACGGGATATTTCTAAATAGAAAAAAAGAACTTATAAGCTTTACAACAGTAGTATTTTATCTATTTCTTTTTGCTTTCTTTTCAACAAATATTTTACATAAAAATTTAAACATAAAAGAGATAGAAAACAGAAAGTTGCTGGCGATTAAATTATCTGCTGAGCGAGATCCTGTAGCAGAGTATCTTTTTAAAGATATTGAAGTAGGAATTTATGATGATGAATTATTGTCAAACTATATTATTGATGCGGCTTTTGATGAGCAAAGTGAAATTCAGGCGATTGAATATTTACAGAAAAACTATTTTAATGATTACTGGTCAAAATATGATCTTCAAATAACAATATGCAGTAAGGAAGAATTGCTTGATATAGAATTCGACAATATAATAATAAACTGTAATGAGTATTTCGAAAAAAAGATTACGGATATGGGCATTCCAACGAATAACCCAAATCTTTTTTATATGGATTATGGCTATGGAGATCACAGCTATATTGGGATACTGGAGTTTAAAAGATCTTCAGAAACATCTGATACAGTTGTTAACGCATATATTGAAACTGTATCGAAAATTGTACCCAAAGGACTGGGTTATCCGGAATTATTAATTGACAGAGAAATAAATGTTAAAAATGAGTCTTCCTTGTATTCCTATGCTATTTACAAAAAAAATGAACTTATTAAGCTTGTAGGTAAATTTTACTACAGTATAAATGATAAGAATTATGAGAGGATAGGTTCCGAATTTACTTTCTTTGATAAAGATAATTACAATCATTTGTTTTATAAACCTGACCAGGAAACAAGTATTATTATCAGCAAGCCTAACTCTTCTTTTTTAGATATTATAGCTCCATTTTCATATCTCTTTATTTCCTTTGGCATTTATGTACTTCTATTTCTTATCATCATAAACTTTCCTTTCAGAAATAAAAAGATAGAGCTGAATTTTAGAAATCAGCTTCAGTTTTCAATTGTGTCAATTATACTTGTTTCGTTTTTACTAATCGGAATTACTTCGCTTACCTTTATAAAAAGCTTAAATAATAATAAAAACTATGATATTTTGAGCGAAAAAGCTCATTCGGTTTTAATCGAACTGGAACACAAACTGTCAGGAGAAGACGATCTTTCACCTGAGCTACATGATTACTTAGCGGTATTGTTGGTTAAGTTTTCGAATGTATTTTTCTCGGATATAAATTTGTATGATCTTAATGGGAAATTGCTTGCTTCGTCCAGACCACAAATATTTGAAGAGGGCTTGATCTCTGATAAGATGAATGCTTATGCATATCAGGCGATGGCAAATAAAAATATGTCAAGGTTTATTCAAAAAGAGAAAATTTGTAAGTATGAGTATCTATCTGCCTACGTTCCTTTCAGGAATGATCAGAATAAATTAATTGCTTATTTAAACTTGCCCTATTTTGCAAAACAGGATGAACTAAGGAAAGAAATTTCAACCTTTCTTGTTGCATTCATCAACATTTACGTCATTCTTATTGCGATATCTATTTTTATCGCTTTACTGGTGTCAAATTATATATCCAGACCTTTAAAGCTAATAAAGGATAAGATAAGCCACTTGCAATTTGGTAAATCAAATGAAAAAATTAACTGGGAAAGAAAGGATGAAATCGGGAATCTCATCACTGAATATAACAGAATGATAGATGAATTAGCAAAGAGCGCAAGCTTACTGGCAAAATCAGAAAGAGAAAGTGCATGGAGGGAAATGGCCAAACAAGTTGCACATGAAATAAAAAATCCTCTCACTCCAATGAAATTAAACGTGCAGCATCTTCGTAAGGCATGGAAAGAAAAAGCCTCCGACTGGGATGACCGCCTGAACAAATTTTCCAATACTCTTATTGAACAAATTGATTCTCTTTCAACTATTGCATCAGAATTTTCGGATTTTGCAAATATGCCGAAAGCAAAAGCTGAAAAAATTGAACTTTCCGAAATAATTAAAAACTCTATTGAACTACACAAAAACTACGAAAATATTCAATTAGAATATTTGACACACAGCAGTGAACCTTTTTATGTCCTGGCAGATAAAAAGCAAATTTTCCGGGTATTTAACAACCTCATTAAGAATTCTATTCAGGCGATTGGCCATAATAATAAAGGATGGATAAAAATCATGGTTGAGAGCTTGCACGAAGAATATAAAATTAGTGTAAGTGATAATGGCTCCGGCATTTCCAAAGACCAGGGAGATAAAATATTTATTCCGAGCTTTACTACTAAATCAAGTGGAATGGGTCTTGGGTTATCTATGGTTAAAAGTATTGTTTTAAGTGCTGGCGGAAATATCACATACAGCTCACAAGAAAGCCAGGGAACAACATTTTTCATTTCTTTGCCAAAGTATAAGGAAAACAAATAGTAAAGGGACGCCATCCCTGAAGAATGAGGGGATGGCGTCCCTTAGCTGGCTTCGGAAACGCGTGCTAGCTGGGTTCCAAAACGCGCGAGCAATAAATTGAACAAAATGAATGCAAAAAAAATTACAACTACAATTATTGCTATGTTACTAATAGTTGTCCTGAAGTCTCAAACCATTGATGATGCAGTCATCAAAACAGATACTAACGCTGCCGCATGGACCACTGGAAAGATTCAGACACCATGGGTTAATGATGCCAACGCTGGTCAAGTCATGCAGGTTAAACTTAACGACGTGTAATAAAATCCAGATAATCGATTACCTTTTGCCGGAAAAGAACACTAACCAAAAAACCTTCTATTCCCTTGTCATTCTGAGTAGAGCGAAGAATATTTTTTTTTAACCGACAACAGTAATCTAAAAATACTTCCGATATGTGAATAGAAATCATGACTACTATATTTATATAATGACAAACCTGAGAAAAAGTGTTCTGTACATTGGTGTAACTAATGACCTTAGCAGAAGAGTCTTGGAGCATAAAAGTGGATTGAATAAAGGATTCACAGCAAGGTACAAATGCCATTATCTGATATATTATGAATACTTTACTGATATTAATATGGCAATAAAAAGAGAGAAAGAAATTAAAAAATGGCGAAGAGAAAAGAAAGAAAAACTTATTAATGGCTTCAATCCAGAATGGGAATTTCTTGATTCCAAATGATAGAAATCTGCTAATGCAAAATAGGAGAATAAACCAAATAGTGCCGGTTTTTATCAGATTTCTCACTTTCGCTGCGCTCGGTTCGAAATGACTATGCTAAATATATTTTATTGAAGGGCGAGGCACACAATAAAAACTATCAAAGGCGTGCCTCGCCCTTCCACTAAACCAGGCAAAAGCCCGTCATTTCGACCCCGAGCAAAGCGAGGGGGAGAAACCTACAGGCGCCCCCTTTCACATCCCTGTCATTTCGACCCCGAGCAAAGCGAGGGGGAGAAACCTATTCAATTTCCACAAAAATCCTTATCTTTGACCATACAAACACATTAAGTAATTATTATGACCCCTCTCAATGCAAAAAAGATCACAATCTCCATTATAGCAATTTTACTAATCGTTGTTCTCAATGCTCAGACCATTGACGACGCGGTCATCAAGACAGATACCGATGCTTCTGCATGGACCACTGGAAAGATTCAGCCTCCGAGAGTTAAAAACCCTTATGTTAATAGAGCTCCCGAGATTTATTTCAATGACCCCAACCAAAGTGTTCTTGATGGCGACTGGACAGCTGTTGATATCTCTGCGAATCTTGATTCTCTAGATTTTGAAGTTCAAGGAAACGGATGTTTCACATGGAACCCCATAGCAGACACCATGGCAGAACAACCATTCAAAATAACCTACCGTCTAAATGATATTCTTGATGGCCACCATGGTGTGTTGGCTGATATCAATCGCAAGATTGACCACTACGAAATCGAAGCCACGATTGCTTACACTGACACCGCTACTGGCCAGCCTGCGCAAGTTAATTTCAAAGTTCCCAATCATTTAGCAAAAGTTTTCATGGATTGGGATACAGCCGCAGCGACTCCACTGGTTCCTCTGTCAGGATATGGCCTTTCAACTAACCCTCAAAAGTTTGATAGTATTCTAACTAACATAAACAATGTTCAGGTTTTACCTTATTATGCGCAGAACAAGGAAAACATGGATCAAATGAATGAAACTTCTCCATATTCTGGATTGGGTGATGTTATCAGTTCAACCCTTGAGAAAATCTCCGATGGAGGTATTGGCAATCCATGGAATCCTGAAGGTATAACCATGACCATGACGGACCATTCCAAATCAGGTAAGTCATCATCCCAGCCCAATGTCGAAGGCGCATCTCCTCCTGACGTTGATGATCTTGATGGTATTGTTTACAAGCTTGCCAACGGAAAGAGCATCACTGTAAAACAATTGATGCCCAACGACACCATCGTTACTTATCCTGGGGCAACACCTACGAGATTACTGTCTCTGACACCAATTACGTTCCTGATGTTAGTGTCAATGCCGGCAATTATCCCACTAAATTATTCATTACACCGATTAACGACACAACCTACAACGTCACTGTCGCTGTGAAGACCCCCGATGGCACGCCCGCAACCCAGAACATCCTTGTCCAGCTGGACGAAGTTCTTGTCGGTACTCCGGAACCAGAGCAACCTGATTATGGCATAGCTAATTATCCTAATCCGTTTGATGATAATACTACGCTGAGATATAATCTTAGAGACGTATCAGATGTAAACATTGACATCTATGATGCCCAGGGTAAGCTCATAAAAAAGGTTTTCAGTGGCAAGCAACAGTCGGGCACCCACGAGTTCAACATCGATGGTTCTTCATACGCCCCTGGCATGTACTTTCTTAACATTAACAGCCCCCAGGGCGGTAGCCAGGGACTCAAGCTGTTGAAGAAGTGAGTTAATACCAAAACTAGCGCTCGTTTGTAACGAGTGCCTGGGAAAAATGCTCTGTCAAAAACAAATTAATTAACTTTGCGTTAATTATATTTATAACAATAATTTGAATCCTCTTAAGAAACTTGCCGGGCAGACTGCCATATACGGGATGGGAACTATCATTCCGCGATTACTTAATTATTTATTGCTGACACCTTTTTATACTCGTATTTTTGTTCAGGGTGAATATGGTACTGTTACAGAACTCTATGCTTATGCTGCATTTCTAATGGTGTTGCTTACCTATGGAATGGAAACTGCTTTTTTCCGCTATGCTGAATCTGAAAAATCTCCCCAAAATGTATACAGCACATCTCTGATATCCTTATTTATTACCTCTTTTATCTTTATTTTCTTTGTTAGCTTTTATTCCCAGCCTATTGCTGATCTCATAAGATATTCCTCAAATCAGGAGTATATTGTCTATTTTGCTTTTATAATAGGCCTTGATGCATTTTCAGCTATTCCATTTGCAAAGCTAAGGCAAGAGAATAAGGCCTTAAGATTTACAATAATCAAAATAATAAATATCTGTGTAAATATTGGATTCAACCTCTTCTTCCTGGTATTATGCCCATATATAGCATCTAAAAATCCCGATAGTGTCATCTTAACATTTTATTCTGCAGATGTAGGAGTTGGTTATGCCTTTATTTCAAACTTGATTGCCAGCATAGTTACATTAATACTGTTACTGCCTGATATAATAAAGATAAAATTCAATTTTGACACTACTTTATTAAAACGGATGTTAAAATATTCTTATCCCTTACTTATTATTGGCCTTGCAGGGATGATAAATGAAGTATTGGATAAGATATTGTTGAAATATTTATTACCTGACTCAGTTGATGCAATGGCACAAGTAGGGATATATGGAGCTAATTATAAGCTGGCCATAATTATGACGCTCTTTATTCAGATGTTTCGCTATGCGGCAGAACCATTTTTCTTTGCAGAAGCAAAAAAGAAGGATGCAAAACAGGTATATGCAGATGTCATGAAATTTTTTGTGATCTTCTGCCTGGTAATTTTCCTTGTAGTAATGATGTATCTCGATGTGGTGAAATACTTTATTGGACCTGATTTTCGCTCAGGACTAAGGATTGTACCAATAGTTCTTATGGCAAACCTTTTCCTGGGAGTCTTTTACAATTTATCGATCTGGTATAAGCTAAATAACCTTACTCTATACGGTGCGCTTATTGCCATTATTGGTGCTTTAATTACTATTGTATTAAATGTGATCCTTATTCCTGAAGTTGGATATTATGGATCAGCATGGGCTCATTTTTTCTGTTATTTTTCAATGATGATGATCTCATATTTCTGGGGGAGGAGAGTATTTCCTGTTAATTATGATATCAGGCGAATATTAATTTATACTGCAATAGCATTATTACTGTTTTCGATTAGTAAGGTTTTTGTAATTCAGATAGAATCGCTTAAACTTGCTGTTAATACTATCTATATAATTTTGTTTTTATTTATAGTTTACAAGATTGAAAAACCCGGCTTTGCACGATCATTTAAGTAAATAGGAACAGATGATTGCTATTTTAGTTATTTTTGTCGCTATCTTGAATCTTCCATAAAGTCTGGATTATTATAAAAAATGCATAGAGCAAAGGGCATAGGGCATGGAGTGATTTTAAACAGCGAAGTATTAACACATATGAAAAATAGTTTTAATAAGCGTATTCGCGGCAATAAAAATAAAAAATAATAGAAATTCACTTTATGCATTTGTGATATAACTTAGATAAGTCGCTAATTCGCGAATAAAGTAATAATCAATCAGTGCTATATAACGAAGTTATTCCCGAATACATTTGAAAATAATTATTATCATGAGTAATCTGTGGCTAAAAAAACCTTGATTCACATTAATAATAAATCAGAATTTAAGCAAAAGAATCTATGAAGATCAAAATTGTTAATAAATCAAAACACCAGCTACCATCATACGAAACTATTAATTCGGCAGGAATGGATTTAAGGGCTAATATTGATGAACCCTTTATTTTAAAACCTCTGCAAAGATCACTTTTACCGACAGGATTATTTATTGAGTTACCTCCCGGATATGAAGCTCAGGTACGTCCCCGTAGTGGACTTTCCTTCAAAAAAGGAGTTACTGTTCTTAATACACCGGGTACAATTGATGCTGACTACAGGGGAGAAATAAAAGTAATTTTGATAAATCTGTCAGATGAAGATTTTATTGTTAATGATGGAGAGCGTATTGCCCAGATGATCATTTCTGCTCATGAAAAAGCTGATTGGGTAGAGGTTGATGAATTGCTTGAGTCGGGAAGAGAAGCAGGTGGATTTGGACATACGGGAGTTAAATAGATTTTGTCTGTAATTTCATAATAAAAATGATTTGAATATCGAACAAGGATTAACGATTTTTGATTTACAAAGAAAATTTAATACAAATATCAATTACTCATGAAGATTATTATTCCAATGGCTGGTATGGGCAAACGGATGAGGCCCCATACCCTAACAATTCCCAAACCTTTAATTTCTATTGCCGGGAAACCTATTGTTCAAAGACTTGTTGAGGACATTTCAGCTGTAATAAAAGAAGATATTTCTGAAATAGCATTTGTAATTGGTGATTTTGGTGAAGAAGTAGAAAACGATCTATTAAGTATTGCTGCATCAATGGGTGCACAAGGAAAAATATATTACCAGAAAGAAGCTTTGGGAACTGCACATGCGATTCTTTGCGCAGCTGATTCGTTAGATGATAAGACTATTGTAGCATTTGCCGACACTTTGTTTAAGGCTGATTTTTCACTTGATGATTCACAGGATGGCATTATTTGGGTACATAAGGTTGATAATCCCAGTTCATTTGGTGTTGTAAAAACAGATAAAGAAAATTATATTACTGACTTTATTGAAAAACCAAGGGAATTTGTATCTGATACTGCAATAATCGGTATTTATTACTTCAGAGATGGAGCAAATTTCAAAAAGGAGCTTCAATATCTGATAGATAATAAGATTGAAAAAGATGGAGAATATCAACTCACTGATGCACTACAAAATATGATGAACAAAGGAATTCGCTTCTCCATCGACAGTGTTGAAGAATGGTTGGATTGTGGTAATAAAAATGCTATGATATATACTAATCAAAGAATTTTAGAGTTGAAAAATAGCCGGAATTTTCTGGGGAAAAGTGCTTCAATCACTAATTCAGTAATAATTAAGCCCTGTTTTATTGGTAAAAATGTTCATGTTGAGAATTCTATAATTGGCCCTCATGTGTCAATTGGAGATAATACTCAAATACATCGGTCATTAATTACTAATAGTATCATCCAGACAAATACCAGAATTTCAAATGCTAATATTGAAAACTCCATGATGGGAAATTATGTTAAAATGGAAGGTAAAGCAGCTGAGATAAATGTTGGAGATTATACAATATTATCAGGAATATAAGGGATGTCAAATTGAGAAAAATGAATAAACGGATGAAAAGAGATGCACAGATATTTCTTCTGCTTGTTTTAATAGTTATTACTTCTGCGTGCAAAACGACTACAAATATTGATAGTGCACAGAAAAAGCAAACAAAAGAAGATATAACAGAAAGGAAGAAAAAGAAAAGCAAATCCTTATACCTTGATGCAAATAAAGAAAAGGTCTTAGGGAATTTCGAACAAGCTACTAAACTTTTTCTGCAGTGCCTGGAGACAGAACCCGAAGATGCGGCATCAATGTTTGAATTGGCAAGATTGTATCGTATTAAGGGAAGCTATACCGATGCATTAAAAATGGCAGAAAATGCAGTCAAATTTGATGGGAATAACCCATGGTATAAATTATTACTTGCCGAATTATATTTTGAACAATACCAGTATGATAATGCAATCAAAATATATTCACAATTAGTAAAGCAACATCCTGAAAATATTGATTATTATTACGGTTGGGCAAACTCATATATCTATGCCGGAAAACTTATGGATGCTGTAAAAATTTATAATATAATTGAAGAAAGAATTGGTATTACAGATGAGGTTTCACTTCAGAAACAAAAAATTTATTTGCAATTAGATAAAATTGATGAGGCTGCCAAAGAAATTGAAAAACTAATATCATACTTTCCGGATGATCCCAAATATATTGCAATACTGGCTGAGTTGTATATGACCAATATGATATATGACAAAGCCCTGGTAGCTTATAAAAGAATATTGGAAGTTGATCCTGACAATCCTTTTATTCATATTTCCCTGGCAGATTATTACAGAAAAAATAATGATAAAGAGAAGTCATTTGAAGAATTAAAACTGGGCTTTGAGAATCCCAGGCTTGATATTGATACCAAAGTCCAGATCCTTTTATCTTATTATACTATTACAGAGATATATACTGAGTTGACAGAAGAAGCTTTCATCCTGGCAAAGATACTGGTTGATGTTCACCCTAAAGAACCAAAAGCATACTCCATATATTCTGATTTTCTGGTGAGAGATAAAAAATACGAAGAAGCAAGGGAAGCTTTGCGTTCAGTTATTGAATATGATAGCAGCAAATATATAATTTGGGATCAGCTATTAAGAATGGATGTTGAACTGGACGATTTTGTGTCGATGGCTGAAACAAGCCAGAGAGCAATGGAACTTTTTCCTGAACAGCCTTTACCATATTTGTTTTCAGGAGTTTCTAATTTTCAGTTAAAAAATTATGAAAAAGCAATAAAATCTCTAAAGAGAGGGATAAATTTTGTGGTTGAAAATGACGTACTGCTGGAAAACTTTTATACTTACCTTGGAGATGCCTATAATCAAACCAAAAAGTACAAAGAATCAGATAAAGCATATGAGAGTGTTTTGGAAATTGGAGCTGATAACCACTATGTCATGAATAATTATAGCTATTATTTGTCACTGAGAGGAGAAGAGCTTGAAAAGGCTGAAGCCATGGTGAAAAAGGCAAATGAACTAGAGCCGGGAAATTCTTCATATCAGGATACATATGCTTGGGTATTATATAAGCTAGGGAAATTTAATGAAGCAAAAATCTGGATTGAAAAAGCAATTAAAAACACAAGCAGCAGCAATCCGGTTTTATTGGAGCATTATGGAGATATTCTTTATAAACTTGATAGGAAGGAAAGCGCACTAGAAAATTGGAAAAAAGCCAATGATGCAGGAGAAGGATCAGAACAACTGGAGCGTAAAATTAAAGATAAAACCTTATATGAATAAAGGCAGATTTCATATTATTTATTTGGTGATTATTCCACTATTATTAGGCTTATTTTCGTGTAAGACTACTAGAAAAGTAATTAAAGCACCAATAAAAGAAGAAGGAGCGGATTACCTTTTTGGACAACTTAAGAAAAATGAAATGAAGTTTGAATGGCTGACAGCCAGATTCACTGCAACATATATTGAAGATAAGAAGAAAATATCTTTTCGGGGGCAAATGAGAATTAAAAGAGACAGTATCATATGGATCTCAATATCTCCTGCATTAGGAATAGAAATGGTAAGATTAATTATCACAAATGATTCAATTAAATTTCTCGATCGTATTAAGGCAACATATCAGATCTCTGATTTTAATTATATTAATCGTTTTATTAACAGTGTCTTAGACTTTGATATGCTTCAGGCCTTTTTAATTGGCAATGATTTCTCCTTTTTTGAAAACGGAAAATTTAAGGCTTCTATTGATGGTATGGAATATCGCTTGCTAACTGTTGGCAGGAGAAAGCTTAAAAAATATGTCAAGAGTAATCGTGAAGATTTAAAAATCCCTATTCAAAATATTTGGCTTAATTATGAAAATTTCAAGATCACAAAAGTCATGATAAAGGAAGTTAAACAGGATGGTAGAAAATTGCAGGCCTTTTACTCAGACTTTAATAGAATTGATAATCAACTTTTTCCTCATCATCTTGATTTTCAAATTGCATCAGAAAACAAAATTGATATAGGAATTGATTATTTAAAAATTATAGTTGATAAACCAATGAAATTTCCTTTTAAGATTCCGGAAAGGTACACTGAAGTTCAGTAATATTGATATGTATTTATAGGTCTATTATGCCGCTAAGCTCAAAATTATACAGTACATATAATGCAGTTGTATTACTGTTTATAATGATAATACTATCTACTAACGGTATTTATGGACAGGAGGGTAAAGAAAAACTGCAGCAGAAAAAGAGTAAAATTGAGGAGGAGATTAATTACACGAATAAATTACTTAATGAAACAAAAAAAAGCCGTCAAACCTCACTTAACCAACTAATAATTCTAAAAAATAAAATCGGGAAAAGAGAAGAATTAATAAATACCATTAATACTGAAATAATTGACCTTGGACGAGAAATTGCTGATGATCAGAAAAAGATCAGTCAACTTTCAAAAGATCTGGATGCTTTAAAGGATGAATACGCTCAAATGATCTATTATGCTTATATAAACAGAAACTCTTATAAACGTCTAATGTTCATTTTTGCTTCAAAAGATTTCAATCAGGCTTACCAGCGACTTAAATATTTTCAGCAATACACTGCATACCGGGAAAACCAGGTTGAGGAGATTCAAGACACACAGGATAAGCTTAACCAGAAAATCTCCCTTCTTGAGCAACAGAAAGAGAGTAAAACAGAATTACTTGGCAATAAAGCAAAAGAGAATCAGCTACTTAGCAGAGAAAAAGATGAAAAGAATAATACAGTAGTATTACTTCAAAAAAAGGAGAAAGAGTTACGTAAAGCATTAAGAGAAAAGGCAAAAGCATCAAGAAAACTACAGCTGGCCATCGAAAAAATCATTGCTGAAGAAATTCGCCTTGCAGCTGAAAGAACCTCTAAAACAGGTGTAAAAACAAACAGACTTACTAGTATAGCATTAACACCTGAAGAAATGGAACTGTCAAATACATTTTCAAGCAACCAGGGCAAATTACCCTGGCCATCTGAAAGAGGAATTATTTCAGGAACATATGGAGAGCATGCCCATCCTGTGCTAAAAGGGATAAAAACAAAAAACAACGGAATTGATATATTAACTAATGATGGTGCTAAGGCAAGGGCAATTTATAGTGGTGTTGTAACAAGTGTTATGTCGATACCGAATTATAATAATGTTGTAATTATCCGGCATGGTGAATATTTAACGGTATATTCCAATCTTGATGTTGTTTATGTTGAAAGAGGTGATATGGTTGAATTAAAAGAAAATATTGCTGAGGTTTATACAGATTCCAAAGAATCAAAAACAGAGCTTCATTTTGAGTTATGGAAAGGTAAAACACTTTTAAATCCTGAATTATGGCTGACAGGAAGAAAGTAATTTTTACTTACCTTTGTAAACATTAATCAAAATATATTATTATGATATTAGCTATTATACTTGGAATGATTGGCACATGGCAGATCATATTGATTGCCGTAGTTGTATTGTTGCTTTTTGGTGGCAAAAAAATTCCTGAATTAATGCGAGGATTAGGAAAAGGGGCAAGAGAGTTTAAAGACGGTATTAGTGGGGATAATGAAGATGATGAGAAGAGCAAAGATCCGGAGAAAAAAGATAAGACCTGAATCCCTGACCATCACAAAAACAGTAATATTCCTGAATAGGCAAGTAAGTTTACGGCCTTAATACACCAAAGTAAGTATTTATAAGTTATATATATAACTTCATTGAAAAATTATTATGTACCTAATGAGATCTATATTTTTTATTTTATTGATTTTTACTTTTAGTCTTAAAATTGCTGCTGAAAATCTTACTGTTGATGACACTCTAAAGAAACAAGAATTGCTGGAGGATGATCCTATTGTTGCTATGCTTGATAGTATGGCAAACCTTAAGTTTTGGAGTTCATTTGAATTTATAACTGATACTTCAAAGCTAAATACTAATAATTACGAAAAAAATGAAATTCCGGTATTTAGCGATTCCGTTTATGAAGAGAGGATTGCCGCTTTAAATTCTGAGACTCCTTTTGAGATGGTATATAATAAGGATGTCAGGAGATGGATAAATTTATATGCAAATTCCCGCCGTGATCTTACTTCGCGTATGCTCGGACTTGCAGAACTTTATTTTCCTCTTTTTGAAGAACAACTTGATAAATATGATATTCCGCTTGAGTTAAAATATCTTGCAATAGTTGAATCTGCCCTTAACCCTACAGCGAGATCCCGTGCCGGCGCTAAAGGCTTATGGCAGTTTATGTACAGAACCGGCAAACTTTACAAACTTAAAGTAACTTCTTTAGTAGATGATCGATGTGATCCTTATAAATCAACGGTTGCTGCCTGTGAACATTTAAGAGACCTGTATGATATTTATCATGACTGGTCACTTGTTTTGGCTGCATATAATTCTGGATCAGGCAATGTTAATAAAGCAATAAGACGATCAGGCCATAAATATAATTACTGGTTGATCCAATCTCGTTTACCAAGAGAGACAAGAGGATATGTTCCTGCCTTTATTGCTGTAACTTATATTATGAATTATGCTGCTGAACATAATCTGTATCCTGTAAAACCTTATATTTTTGACCATGAAATAGATACTGTAACTGTAAAACAAGCACTCTCTTTCGACCAGATATCAGAGATGCTTTCAATACCACTTGAAGAGATTAAATTTTTGAATCCCACTTTTAGCAAAGGAATAATTCCTTCTGCAAAAGATAAGCCATATATGCTTTGTTTACGCAAAGAACATATTGGCAGTTTCATTAATAACGAAATTGCCCTTTATGATTACAAGACAAAAAAAGGCATTGACCGTGAAAAAGTGTTGGCGGAAGTCAAACGGGCTCAGGAAAGAGAAATACATATAGTGAGAAGTGGGGAAAACCTTGGCCTGATTGCACAAAAATATCATGTAAGAGTTAGTGATCTTAAAAGATGGAATAACCTGAGAGGGTCAATGATAAAGCCAAGACAAAGATTAGTTGTTTATGCACCTCCAAGTTATTCACCTAAGAAAGCTACTGCTAAAGTCACCACACCTCCTAAAAAAATAACAACTAAGAGAGATAATAGCTCTGGTAAATTCTTCTATCATACTATTGAAAAAGGAGATACTTTATGGGATATTGCTAATAAGTATGAAGGTGTTACAGTAACGCAAATTAAGAGGTTGAATAATATCAGTAACACCAGAAAGCTCAAGCCAGGACAAAAGATTAAAGTTCCTATAGCTAGCTAAGATTGCATAGAGCATGGGGCATATAGCATATAGTAAAATGATTATATAAAATCTTAGATATGACAAAAGCAAAAATCCTGTGTGCGCTAACCATTCCAATTTTAGTGATTTCTGTTTTATTTAATTCATGTAATATTGATAGTTCGGGTGTACGGGTTTCAACAGGAAAGACATCTGAAATTCTTGTTGTAATTGAGAAAGACGAATGGAATTCGAATATTGGAAATGCAATTCGTGATTTTTTCGGACAGGATCAGGAAATGTTGAATCAGCCGGAACCCAAATATACTTTGCCAAATATTACTCCTGCTACTCTTAATGATTCGAAAATGTTTCGTTCACACCGAAATCTTTTTATTGTTGATATCAAAAAGGATATTGATAAACCGATAATGGAGATAGAGAAGAATTTTTGGGCTAAACCACAGCTTATTATAAAAATTACTGCACCTAATGAATCAGTATGGTTGGAAGAATTTGAAAAAAGAAAAGAGACTTTCCTGGCCTTTTATGACAAGCTTGAACGACAAAGAATAATTAATGCATTTAAAAAGATAGAGAACGTTTCCATACGAAAAAAGCTAATGAAGGATTTTAATATAAGTATGGTTGTTCCAAAGGAATTTTATATTGCAACTGAAAAGCCCGGTTTTATGTGGATAAGAAAAGAGGCTCAAAGTTTCAGTCAGGGGATTCTTATTTATTATTATGATTATACTGACACCATTGCATTTAATTATAACAAGATCATTGAAGTAAGAGATTCTATAACAAAATTGTACATCCCCGGCTCTATTGATAATTCCTACATGACTACATCTAAAACAATAATGCCTCAATTTGCCCCGATAAACTTCAATGGGAATTATGCTGTTGAAACAAGAGGTTTATGGGAGACTGAAGTAGACTTTATGGGCGGCCCGTTTATCAGCATTACTTCAGTGGATGAAAAAAGAATGCGTGTCGTAACAGTTGAAGGCTATGTTTATTACCCCAACAATAAAAAGCGTGACAAACTGAAGCAAATGGAATCTATACTTCACACTTTGAAGTTTATGGATTAACCGGTTAGTATGTTTACAAGGTTTGAAGATTCACACAGGTTGCATTTCTTATCACTCATAATCCATTACACTCTATAGGATTAATTAAAATTAACAATAAATCATTGTCAATTAGCCAATTAGTTTACCTGTCGAATGATGGTCAGGGGCTGAGCGGAGTAAACCCAAATGACTACCGATAACTATCGGGATGAATGACGTAAAGTAGATTCACACTCACCTACTCAACAATTAATAAAAAAGTTTAATGAAGCTTGACAAATTTGAGTATTGATATTATCTTTATCAATCTTATTGTGGAGAGAAAAACAGAAGTACATAAGAGGAAATATAAATTTTATCAGCTCAAAAATATAATCAAATGAAAAAACTTTATTTAATATTAGGATTATTTTTTGCCACATTTTCATTTAGTCAGGATAAGGCCCTGACCCTTGAGTACTGCTATGAACAAGCAATATTAAATTATCCCCTGGCGAAACAAAAGGCTCTTCTAAATTCATCAAATGAATTAAAAATAAAGAACTTACAAAGCAATTATTTACCTCAAATCAATTTAAACGGACAGTTTACTTATCAATCTGAAGTTACAACTGTACGTATTAATATGCCCGAAATAACACTTCCAATTGGAGACCCTCCAGCCACAATAAACCTTCCTGATCCGGAAGTTCCGGAAATTCCTAAAGATATGTATAAGCTCAGCTTTGATGTTAATCAGATGATATATGATGGAGGGGTAACCAACAGACAAAAAGAGATACAATCAATGGACTTTGAAATTGATCAGCAGCAGCTCGACATAGAATTATACAAATTAAAAGAAAATATCAATCAGGTATATTTCAGCATAATTTTATTGGAAGAAAAGAAAAAGCTCATGAATTTAGTTAAGGATGAAATTGTGGCTAAATTAATTAAAGTTGAATCAGGAGTGAAAAATGGAGTTCTATTGAGCTCAAATGCTGATATACTGAAGGCAGAACAATTAAAAATAGATCAGGAGTTGTCAGGAATAGCCATTGGTATCGCTTCAGGATTTATAATATTAGAAGAGTTAACAAATATTGACATCCAGGATAACACACAATTGTTTTTACCTGAACCGGCAGTGAACACAAATATTTATGAAAACAAAAGACTGGAATATAATCTTTTCGATATGCAAAAATCTAAGATTGCATCAATGAAGGATTTAATAAATTCAAAAAATACACCAAAGTTGTTTGGCTTTGGACAATTGGGTTATGGAAGACCCGGCCTGGACATGTTTTCAGATGAATTCAAACCCTATTATCTGGTCGGTGTTGGCCTTAATTGGAGCATCTTAAACTGGAAAGAAAATGTGAATGAGAAAACAATTCTTGATCTTCAGACCAGCATTATTGAAGCTCAGAAAGAGACTTTTGATAAAAATATACGGATTGCATCTCAACAACAAATTGCAGAAATTCAGAAATATGAAGTAATGATAGAAAAGGATAATGAAATCATTGAACTTAGATCGAAGATTACTAAAACTGCCTCATCTCAGCTTAGTAACGGAATAATTACGTCAACAGAATATCTTGCCCAACTTAATGAAGAGAAACAGGCAAGATTAAACAAACAAACACATACAATCAAATTAATAAATGCTAAACTTAATTATTTATCAGCAATAGGGAAATTATAATATTTAAGAAAAAGCCACGAAGACACAAAGATTCACACAGAAAACCTTAAGCAATAATGCTTAGTGAATCTTTGAGCCTTAGAGACTTTGTGGCAATAAAATAATAAATATAATACTCAAAACCATGAACAATAAAGTAGTATTACCAGTTTTATTAATTGCAGCTCTGATATCAACTGCATCATGTTCCGACAGGAACAAAAAATCAGATGCATATGGCACTTTTGAAGCTACAGAAGTTATAGTATCTTCAGAAGCAATAGGAAGAGTTTTGAAATTTATTATTGAGGAGGGTCAGAATCTTATGACAGGTGATCAGGTAGGATTAATTGATACAACTGACCTGAATCTGAATAGGAATCAGCTTATGGCCAGGAAAAAAGCTATTCTTTCAAAACTTGTTAATATTTCCACACAAATAAAAGTTTATGAACAACAAAAGGACAACCTGCTTATAGATAAGCATAGAGTGAAAAAGTTAATGAAAGATGGCGCAGCAACGCAGAAACAATTAGATGATATTGAAGGAGGAGTAAAGGTTGTAAACATGCAGATATTAGCTGTAAAGAGCCAAAAGCAAGGAGTTTTAGATGAAGGTAATACCATAGATGTACAGATTGCACAAATAAAGGAAAACATAAAAAAGTGTTATCTGGTTAGTCCTGAAAATGGGATAGTTTTGACAAAGTATATTGAACAAAATGAAATTACCTCCTTTGGGAAGCCTTTGTATAAAATAGCTGATCTGACAGCAATGGAATTAAAAGTTTATGTTAGCGGAAGTCAACTTCCAAATATTAAAATTGGAGATGAGGTTGAGGTTCTTATTGATAAGAATGAAAAGCAAAACCGAGAATTATCCGGCAAAATCAGCTGGATTTCCTCTAAGGCTGAATTTACTCCCAAAACTATTCAAACAAAGGAAGAAAGGGTAAACCTTGTGTATGCAGTTAAAATAAGGGTTATCAATGATGGTAGCCTGAAGATAGGGATGCCGGGGGAGGTGAATTTTTTGTAGCAGCGGCAGTGGCAGTTTAATTTGAAGCACATGAATTCAACATCAGTAATAGTAACCGATTTAAGTAAAACTTATGGCAATAAGGAGGCCTTAAGGAATATCTCATTTGAGGTTAAGAAGGGTGAGTTGTTTGGATTTATTGGCCCTGATGGTGCAGGCAAAACAACATTGTTCCGGATACTGGCTACACTATTAATTCCTGATGAAGGATCCGCAATTGTTGAGTCTTTTGATGTCGTCAGGGATTACAAGTCTATTAGGAAGATCGTTGGATATATGCCAGGAAGATTTTCACTATACCAGGATCTTTCTGTTGAAGAGAACCTAAAGTTTTTTGCTACAATTTTCGGAACAACTATAAAAGAAAACTATGAACTTATAAAAGACATTTATGTTCAGATAGAACCTTTTAAAGACCGCATTGCAGGCAAGCTATCCGGAGGGATGAAGCAAAAACTTGCATTGTCATGTGCCCTGATCCACCGGCCAAAAGTTTTATTTCTGGATGAACCCACTACCGGGGTAGATGCAGTGTCAAGAAAAGAGTTTTGGGAAATGTTGAAAAAATTAAATGAGAAAGGAATTAGCATTATTGTTTCAACACCATATATGGATGAAGCCCGGTTGTGTAGCAGGGTTGCTCTAATAAATAATGGTGAGATATTATCAATTGATACTCCTGAAAATATTATTATGCAAAATGATCAAGATATTTTAGCTGTAAAGACAAATGACCTGTATAAACTTATTCTTGATCTGAGAAGCTATGAAAAAACTGATACAGCTTTTTTGTTTGGGGAATACGTTCACTTATGTCCTATAAAACCATTTAAAGATTTAGTTTTATTAGAAGAATATCTCCAATCAAAACAACATCATGACATAATCATCAAGAAAATAAAACCTGGAATAGAAGACTGCTTCATGAAACTCATGAAAAAACCAAATAACTAATAACATATAACGTATAACTGTCTACCCTTAATGACAAATGCTGAGAACATAATAGAAGTCGAAAATCTGGTGAAAAAGTTTGGGAGTTTTGTTGCAAACGACCATCTTACATTCAAGGTAAGGAAGGGAGAGATCTTTGGGTTTCTTGGTGCAAACGGTGCAGGGAAAACCACTACTATCAGGATTTTGTGTGGCTTGTCATCACCTACATCCGGGAAAATTAGTGTTGCGGGGTTTGATGTATATAAGGAAACGGAGAAGATAAAAAAACATATTGGTTATATGAGTCAGAAATTTTCCCTTTACGAAGATCTGACAGTTAAGGAAAATATCGAGTTTTATGCCGGGATATATGGATTATCAAGAAATGAGATCAGACAAAGATCTGGAAAATTAATAAAGAAATTAGGTCTGGAAGAGGAAAAAGACATGGTGATTGGTTCTTTACCACAAGGATGGAAGCAGAAACTGGCATTTTCAATTGCAATTATTCACGACCCGGATATAGTTTTTCTGGATGAACCAACAGGTGGTGTTGACCCAATAACACGACGTCAGTTCTGGGATATGATCTATGAAGCTTCACATAATGGGATCACTGTGTTTGTTACAACTCATTATATGGATGAGGCCGAATATTGTGAGAGGGTTTCAATAATGGCAGAGGGGAAAATAGTGGCTCTTGATACGCCGGCAGGACTTAAGAAAACATTTAATGCATCGTCAGTAGATGAGGTGTTTTTGAAGCTGGCAAGATAATATTGCTAAATTGTTATATTGATATATTGTTAAATTGTTGTTATGGAAAAGAGATATTTGAAATTAAATGACATTAACGCTTACAAGATTGCCTTTAATTTAAGTAACTATGTTTGGGATATTGTTATAGAATGGGATTGGTTTGCCAAGAAGCATGTTGGAGGACAATTTGTTGAGGCTGTTGATTCAATCTCTGCAAATCTAGCAGAGGGATTTGGACGTTATCATAAAAAAGATAAAATTAAATTCTATCGCTATAGTCAGGGATCCATTAAGGAGTGTTTTGATTGGAACGAAAAGTCAAAAATGAGAAAATTACTTACGGATGAACAATACCAACATATTCTTGAAGAACTACAAAAACTTCCCCAAGAAATTAACCACTTCATTCAATTCACAAACCAAAAACTAACAATATAACAATATATCAAAATAACAATTTTATAATAGTAGTATTGAAGCATATAGCTTCTCCTATTACAAGCTATGAAACGGTTTAAGGGTTTTGTAATAAAAGAATTTTTTCACATTATCAGAGATGTAAGGTCGATGCTTATTATCATTGGAATGCCAATAGTGCAGGTTTTGATATTCGGATTTGCAATTACCAATGAAATCAAAGATGTTCAAATTGCCATTATTGATAATTCAAAAGATGAAGTAAGCCGCGAAATCACACAAAAATTACTTTCATCAGAATATTTTTTACTCAATAGCAATTTATCAGATTATAACGAAATTGAAGAAAGTTTCAGGAGTGGAAAGATCAAAGAAGTAATAATATTTGAAAATGATTTTGCATCTAAACTGCAAAGAGATAAAAGCGCCCAAATCCAGATCATTGCCGATGCTTCCGATCCTAATATGGCGAATATTGTTGTTAATTATACTGCTTCAATACTGAAAGATTATCAACGGTCGTACATGACAGGGAAACCCATTCCTGTTACAATAGTACCAGAGATCAAGATGCTTTATAATGAAGAGCTAAAAAGCGTTTTTATGTTCTTACCGGGGGCAATAACCATATTATTGATGCTCATATCAGCGATGATGACATCTATTTCAATTGCCCGTGAAAAAGAATTAGGTACCATGGAAGTATTATTGGTTTCTCCACTTAAGCCAATGCAGATAATTCTGGGGAAGGTGTTTCCGTATATAATTCTTGGGTTTATTAATGCAGTTACTATTCTGTTACTTGGTTATTATGTGTTTGGAATGCCCGTTCAGGGAAATATGATCTTATTACTTCTGGAGGTATTGTTATTCATTATTATGGCGTTGTCATTAGGCATTCTTATATCAACAATTGCGAAAACACAACAAACGGCAATGATAATCTCATTACTTGGACTTATGCTTCCAACTATACTTTTATCAGGGTTCATTTTTCCGCTTGAGAATATGCCGATCATATTACAGCTAATAGCTAACCTAATGCCGCCAAAATGGTTTATTATAATAATAAAGGCAATAATGCTGAAAGGCATTGGAATTGCATTTATCTGGAAAGAAACGCTTATACTACTAGTTATGACGGTTGTTTTTATAGCATTAAGTGTTAGGAATTTTAAAGTTAGATTAGAATAAGCAAGCAGCATAGAGCATAGGGCAAAGATCAAAGAGTGTTTTTACTCTATGCTCCATGCTCTTCGCTCTATGCCTAGTAAAATGAGAACGATAATTTACATATTAAGAAAAGAGTTTCGGCAATTATTCCGGGACAAGGTGATGTCGCGGGTAATTTTTATGTTGCCCATTTTGCAGCTATTTGTCTTGGCCTATGCCGCCACTTTTGAAATCAAGAAGATTAATCTCTATGTTGTTGACCTTGACAAGAGTGTTTCGTCAAGAGAGCTTATTAATAAGTTTCAGGGTTCATCTTTTTTTATTTTAGTTGATCAGTCAGGTTCATATCATTTGGCAGAAGACAAATTAAAATCAGGTAAGGCAGATCAGATCCTTCATATTCCAAACAAATTTGAAAAAGATCTTAATAAATTTTCATTCGCTAAAGTTCAGGTTGTTACTGATGCTATAGATGGAAATACTGCTTTATTAATGAATGCTTATGCATTATCAATCATTCAGGATTATAATAAAGATCTGATCGTCGAAGAGATGCCAATAATACAGCAGGCAGATCCAATCAATATTAACCACTCTTACTGGTTTAATCCTGAGCTTAACTATATTACTTACATGGTTCCCGGAATCCTGGTTTTACTGGTTACAATCATTGGCATGTTTCTTTCTTCGATGAATGTTGTTAAAGAGAAAGAAAACGGAACCATTGAGCAGATCAATGTAACTCCCATAAAAAAATATCAATTCATCACCGGTAAACTACTGCCGTTCTGGATCGTTGGATTGGTTGAACTGGCCATTGGATTAACACTTGCCTGGATTGCTTTTAATATTCCAATCCTAGGCAGTATCTGGCTGATCTTTTTAATAGCAGGAGTTTATATGTTGGTTGTATTAGGATTTGGTTTAATAATATCAACAACTGCCAATACTCAGCAGCAGGCAATGTTCATAGCTTGGTTCTTCCTGATGATCTTTATACTGATGAGTGGTTTATTCACTCCGGTAGAGAGCATGCCTGAGTGGGCACAAATTGTTAATTACGCCAATCCCATCGCCTATTTCATTAAGGTTATGCGCATGGTAATGCTAAAGGGCTCAGGTTTTAACGATATAGCAGAGCAATTCTTCGCTTTGTTGACTTATGCTGTTTTTGCTTTAAGTGTGGCGGTGTGGCGGTATAGGAAGACGGCTTGATGTTTCGGCTCTTCCACAGAATCAGTGACCGCTCACTGAGCCTGTCGAAGGGAAAGAGATCAATTATCAGTTAACATTTATCAGTAATCAGAAAAAGAAAACAAATCCTCAATTATTCATATCTTTATGGACGGAATTGGCCATTTACTTATAATCGCTATGAAAAAAATATTTGCAATTTGCTTTCTTGTTCTTTTCTTTCCGGGAGGAAATTTGGTGAATGCCCAGGAAGAAAATAATGTCAGGAAGGCAGGGATTTATATACTTAATATTACCTTTTCAGAAGAATTAATTGAAGAATATACAGCGGCTAACAATAGTCGAAACATCAGGAAAGGCTATAGTGTTTCGACAATTTTACCGGATAGTCTTATAAACTCAATTAAAAATCTGGCAGAAGAGCTTTGTCAGGAGAGACTTAAGGCAGATGTAATATGCATTTACAAGAGGACTAAAAAAGGAGAGCAGGTATCTACTGTCGGTTGGGGACATGTGGAGGGGATGCCAACAAATACCTTTAAAGGTGCTTTGGCTAGTGCTAAAATGAACTATTATATTAAAATTGATATAATGATGCAAACAGGGGGAAAGGCCATCTTTTTCGGTAAAGGAAAGTGGAGTAAAATAAAACCGAGAGTAACTGCATACATTAAGATATTCGATGAAGAAAAAAATGTAGTTTTTACAAACAAAGCTACCTTAAAAGACTTCTCAAAACTACGTTCAATTGAAAGCACCCAAGGTTTGGTTAACAAAACTTACTCTGAAACACTAGGCCCTGTAGATATTTACAAGATATATGAATTGACAATGATGAAGCTTCTTAAGGAATAAAATTTATAATCAGAATAACGACAATATGGAGGATTTTATAAAAATATTAGAAGCTGAGTATAAACAAAACGCAAATACCGAAATAGCAATCGGACAAAAAGCGTATATGAAAAATCAATTTGAGTTTCATGGAATTAAAACACCATTAAGACGCAAAATTCAAAATCCATTTTTAAGTAAAGAACATCTGCCACCTAAAAAAGATTTAGAGAAAATTATTAAAACCCTTTGGGTTAAATCAGAAAGAGAGTATCAATATTTTTCACAAGAATTAACTTATAAATATGTAAACCAATTTGAAAAGAAAGATATTGAACTTTTTGAATTTATGGTTATCACTAAGTCCTGGTGGGATACAATTGATTATATTTCCCCAAAATTGATTGGCGAATACTTTAAAATTTATCCGCAAGAAAGAGAAAAATATGTAGACATTTGGCTTGCTTCAAAAAATATTTGGTTGCAAAGATCTTCTATTCTATTCCAACTAAATTATAAAGACAAATTAGACACTGAATTCTTAGCTTTTATAATAAATTCACTTCTTGGTTCAAAAGAATTTTTTATTAATAAAGCGATTGGTTGGATTTTAAGAAGTTATAGCAAAACAAATCCAAATTGGGTAATTGATTTTACAAATAAAACTAAACTTGCGAAATTAAGCCAAAAAGAAGCGCTCAGATTAATGGTTATTGGTTAGAAAGTCTGGAGACAGAAGTCCGATGGCAATCACATTGAAGCGTGGACACTTCGCCATACTGGGGTATATTATTGATAATACAGATTGCTGCTTATAAATTGTGAACGATTAATCATAGAATTATTCGAATAATCAATTGAAGAGCATTCTATTGGAGAATGAAATCTGCAGGTGGTCAACAGTCTGCAGTAAAGACTGAATTAGCAAATGATGATTGATAACTGTTAATTGTTAACTTATAATTGTAACATTTAGCAATTTAAACAGTCATTACATATTAAGCCATTTTATACCATGTTAAAAAATCAATTGATAACCTCCATCCGGTATTTGTTACGACAAAAGGCCTTCACATTAATCAATATAGCCGGACTTGCCATTGGAATGGCTATTGCAATTCTCATTTATATTTGGGTTCAGCATGAATTAAGTTACAATAAATTTAATTCAAAATATGATCGACTTTATCGCCTGGTTCAAACGCAATATTATGCTTCCGGGCCGTTAACAACAGTTTGTATGCCCAGACCTATTGCTGAAGATATCAGAAATGAGGTCCCTGAAATTATAAACTCCTTTATGTTTTATGATATATCAATAACAGTTAATTATGGCGACAACATTTTTACAGAGGAGCTTAAGCTTGCTGATCCTGAGCTATTTGAGATGTTCGATTTTGACTTTACAGGGGGAAATCCTGATTATGTTTTTGATGAAATAAAATCTGTTATAATTACAGATAAAATGGCAGATAAGCTTTTTGAAAATGAAGATCCTATGGGAAAAATTATTACCATGAACAATGATATGAAGTTTAAGGTAACCGGGGTAATAAGAGAGATACCGAAAAATTCTTCATTTCGCTTTGATATTTGTATTCCTTTCGAAAATATCGAAGAAATGGGATTTAATTACTTGCAATATGGTAGTAATACATTTTATGTTTATGTTGAACTGGATGAAAATATTAATTATTTAGATGTAAATAAAAAAATAAAAAAATTTCTGGAAGATAAAGCAAGAGAACAACAACTTTCTGAGGGGAATGAAAATTACGACAGTGATATAGACTTGTTTCTCTTCCCTTTAAAGAAAATCCACCTGTACTCTTACAGAGAGGGACGGGGAGCAATTCAGTTTATATATATTTTTTCAGCTATTGCAATTTTTATAATTCTGATTGCATGCATAAATTTCATGACTTTATCGACCGCAAGATCAGCAAAACGTGCAAAGGAAATCTCTATTCGAAAATCTGTTGGCGCTGATCGTATCAACCTTATACATCAGTTTATTGGCGAATCAATGTTAATCTCATTTTTTGCTATGATAATAGCAATTGGATTAGTACAAATACTTCTGCCATATTATAGTGCTTTGGTTGAAAAAGAGCTTATCCTTAATTTTTCAGATCCTAGTCTCTGGATATTATTGATCAGCATTACAATCCTGATAGGAATACTTGCAGGGAGTTATCCCGCTTTTTATCTCTCTTCTTTAAACCCGGTTAAAGCCATGAAAAATGGTATTAATAAAGGAAAGGGTAATTTCTATTTCAGGAGAACTCTGGTTGTCTTCCAGTTTGTATTAACAGTTGGCCTAATCGTCAGTATGCTGGTAATTAAAAAGCAATTAGATTTTTTGTATAACAACAAATTAGGAATGGATCTTAATGATGTCAGTCTGTTTACTCTAAGAGGCAATACTTTTGAGAAGTATGAAGTTTTAAAAAATGATTTATTAAGCAAACCCAACGTATTAAGTGTAACAAGAGCCAATCACATACCATTTTATATTGGAAGCAACAGTGGAGGTATGGACTGGGAAGGAAAAGACACAGACGATGATATCATTGTTGGATTTTCTTATGCTGATGAAGACTATGTACAAACTATGGGAATGCAATTATTAGATGGTCGTTTCTTTTCAAAAGATATTCAATCAGATACTGCTGCTGTGGTAATTAATGAAACTGCTGTAAAAGCATTTAATCTCAAAGATCCTGTTGGAAAATGGTTAACCTGGGGTGAAGACCAGAGATATCATATTATTGGTGTTATTAAAGATTTTCACCATCTTCCTTTGCAGCAGGGGCTCGATCCATTAACTATCTATTATGTGCCGCAGTGGTGCAGGCATATGCTTGTTAAAACGAGATCGGGGGACTATGAAAAAGTAAAAGAAGACTTAAGAAATTCATGGGAAGCTAATATTAAGGGCTTCCCCTTTGAACCACGTTTGCTAAAAGAAGTTTATGAAAGTATTTATACAAATGAAGCCAAACTTATCCATATAATCGGCTACTTTGCAATACTTGCAATTTTCATTTCTTGCCTCGGATTGTTTGCACTATCAACATATATGGCTGAACAACGGACAAAAGAAATCGGAATAAGAAAAATTTTTGGTGCAAAAATTTCCAGAATTGTCTTATTGATTTCCCGTGAATTTGTTAAATGGGTGATCATTGCCAATGTAATTGCATGGCCTCTTGCCTGGTTTGCAATGAAAAACTGGCTTGACGGATATGTTTACCACACAAACCTTAGTGCTGATATCTTTGGGTGGACATTGGTAATTTCATTGTCAATCGCCCTAATAACGGTTACCTTTCAATCGATATCCGTAGCCTTGAAAAATCCGGTGGACGCCATTAAATATGAGTAATGAAGTCAGTAGGCAAAGGTACATAATGATTAATGGTTAATGGAAGTCTGTAGTCAGAAGATGGAAGTAAATTGTATTGAGTATCAAGTAGTGAGTAAAAAAAGGTGTTGAGTTCACTTTCAAATTATCTCATTTTCAAATCTTCAAATTAACACATTATCATTCTTTTACCAGTTTCAGTGTGGCTTTGTGATCATTGGCTTGAATGGAAACAAAATAAACGCCTGCCGGCTGTATCAGATTAATTTCCATAAGACTGGTATTATTCGCCTCTTTCTCATAAACCAATCTCCCGTATAAATCGATTATTTCAATTCTAACATTTGAATAGATATTCCCCAAGTCTATTGAGAACTTATTCAAAGCTGGGTTAGGATATATAGTAATATTTGTCCCGAATGAATTTTCAACAATAGCAGAATTTAAATTTGTAATCAGTATGGAATAATCTTCTACTTCCCCATCAAAGCCAGTCAGACATGGAGTAGCAGGGGAGTTACTTTTTACAGAAACTCGCATTGTTGTTTTGCCAATATATGCATTTGCAGGTACAGTTATGTTCAGTGGTGATGCTGAACTTGGAACATCGATAGAGTTTTGAGCTGATCCAAGATCATATTCTTCTCCGGCATCAATAAAGTCACCATCTTTATTCCAATCTATCCATGCTCTGGCAAAAACCTGTTGGTTGCCGCCTGTATTCACATTTACAGTTAGGAAATAATTATCAGAAATATTTATAACTGCAGAATCTGTGGGTGTATAATCAAAATAAGACTGGGTTTTTCCGCTTGAATTATTTATCCCGTAAAAATAAACAAGTGTAATTGCTGTGGTATAACTCATACTGCCATATGAAGAACAATAAACAAACGGAATCACTGTATACATGAATTTATAAGTTTCCGTTGTGTCGCCACTGTCTCCTACAGCAAAAACCTTGAAATAAATCCTTGTTCCGCCGGGGTAATTTGGAATTGGATTTTGTGTTTTCCATGTGCTGTCCTGGATATTGGTCATTAGCAGAATACTGTCAAATGTTGGATTATTGACTGACCATTGTACATAAACACTGGAAAGTGTTCCATCATATGATATGACAGAAGTTACATATTGATCAACACCTTCTTTTGGTGCAATATCTGTTGGTGTATCAGTTATATTTGTTGTCAGGATAGAAGGGTAATCATTTCTGCCAACCAAAGTATAATCCCACAGTCCCCGACCCCAGGTAGCTGCTCTTAAAACATTGGATCCATACTGTATTTCCAGATCTCTTACAGTCACATTTGGAAGATTGGGATTATAAAGGTTCCAGCTTATGGCGTCCATAGCTTTATAAAATACTCCAATTTCAGCTCCAATGTAAATATTGGAAGCATTGGTGTGATCAATCACAACTGTTCTTATGGGCATATCTCCAAGATTATATGTAATATTTTTCCAGCTACTACCCAAATTGTGAGATATATATACTTTTTGCATGTCGTTTTGGTAGCGATTGTAAACAACAACAATAGTGCTGTCATTATTTGGATCAAAGGCTATATCTCTGATAGAATGTCCGGGCAGGCCGATATTTATACTATCATATGTCTGTCCACCATCTTGCGACAGGTAAATATCGGAGTTTCTGCAGACAATAAGAATATCAGAGTTGTTTTCAGCTATGGTTGCTATTTTTATTTTACCAATATCAGGAGATCCAACATATTGCCAGTTACCTCCAAATTCTTCAGAAGAAAACAAGCTATCACTAAAATGAAATATTTTCATCTGATTATTAGGGTCAAAAAGCAATGGGGCCTGCCAGTCAGCCTGTGATGAGCCGCACTGAGGTGTACTTATTCCATGTCGGCTTTGTCCTCCATCTTTGGTTCTCTGCCGGGTTCCGTATTGCCAGCTACCTACCATCCAGTCATCATTGAGGGTTTGGATTATCGCTTCCATTCCATCACCCCCATTCCATTCTATCCAGCCTGTCTCATCTAAAATACTTGTTCCGTTATCCTGGGAACCGGCCATTTGAACCGACCAGTTTGACTGGCTCAGGCCTACTGCATAATTCTCTCTAATGCCTGTACCATCACTTATTCGATCCCACGAAAAGCCTCCATTTGAACTCTTTGCAAGATATCCATCAGTGCCAATATAAAAGACACCATTAACACATTCTGCTGCTCTAAGATCTGCATGTACATAAGTATCATCAGGATTAGAGTTTGCCCACCATGTGGTCTGGGTAAAGCTATTACCTCCATCTGTGCTTGCATAAGCATCCACATAACCATAGATAATATTTGAATTATTCAGATCAGAAACTGCAAAACCATGGCAACTTGAGTTGGGATTATTCAGAAATGTAAAGTTCATTCCAGCATCAGTAGATTTCCACACTCCATTTGATGAGGCAAAATAAACACAGTCGGGACATACCGGACTAACAGCAATATGCCCTTTAGAATCATTATTCCCGGAAATAGTATTGGATGGATTAAAAGATAAACCTTGGTCAGTCGATCTGAAAATAACATTCTGGTATGAACTCCAGTAGTAATCATCATAGCAATAAATTATGTCAGGATCTGTTGGGTGAAATTCAATATCAGTAACATCGCTACTACTTATTAATTGTATCCATGTGGTAAGATTATCATTAGATCTGAATAAGCCTTTTGATGTTCCTATAAAAATCATATCAGGAATTATCGGGTGATAAACAATTTTATAGATCTTGTCGTTGGTCCCCGGTCCGCCCCAGCCCAGTTCAACAGGATTAAAATTAGTCAGTGTCCAGTTGTTTCCTCCGTTAACAGAACGATAAATGCCATGTGTCACTCCACTTCCGGCATTTCTTATATTTATCAATACAGAATCAGGGTTTGTGGGTGATGTTGCAATTGTATTTACCCCTGATGCTAATAAATAATCGGTAGTATTTTGCCAGGTAAGCCCTTCATCATTCGTTTTCCACAAACCTCCACTACGTGATCCCATATAAATATGTTGATCATTATTGGGATTTACCCATAAGCACTCTACCCGTCCAATACCTGCCGAATAATGAGAGGTAATATTATTTGCATCATAAGGGCCAAGATCTCTCCATCCATTGTTAAAACTGCTTTTATCAGAAGGATTATTTTGTAAGAATTTTTTATATGCCTTTGATGAAAAATCCGGATCCACATTACTTCTGTCTCCTGAAGGGAAGTACTTACTTTCATTCTCGGCTTTCCATCTTTGGTATCCTTTCCAGCCCGATCCTTTACCTTTATCATGTGTCTGGAAGTACTGGTCTGCCTCTTTAACTACATCATAAAAATTAACATTCATATCATTCATCGACTGCTTATATTGTTTTTGAGCAAATGTCAGGCTGTAACTGAGTATTGCAAGACTTAAGAGTATGGTTTTTATTTTCATTAGTCCTGAATATTAAATTTGATAATTATTTCCCGCTGCAAATGTAATCATTTAATATATAGATTGTGAGACAATCGATATGAGATTATGAGACTATATTCTACTAGAGCTCGTTTGTAATAAGTGACTTGAAGTTCGAAAACATAAAGTTCAATCATTAACAATTAACCATTGATCATTAATAATTATCAAGTTTCCATATTTATTCATATCTTGCTCCCTCAAATTTTAAATCTATTCTTCCTTTTTCAACATGGAAAAGTTTGCCCAGATAATACTTAGGCTAAGATGGTTAATAATCATTGTAGTTATTATGTTAACTGCTTTTCTGGCTTATCAAGTCAAAGACCTTAAAATCAATTCTGATATTATAAGTTCACTACCTGATGATGACCCTGATGCTCTTCTTTTCAAAAAAATTGGTGAGCAATTCGGCGGGTTCGAAATGGGAATGATAATTCTTGAAACCGAAAATATTTTTCAAGGAGAAGTATTAGAACATATCAGGCAAATTACCGATTCCTTAAAAATGACAGATGGCATATCCTCTGTAACCAGTCTTACAAGTATCATTGATATCAGTGGTGGTGAATATGGTATTGAAATTGGAGAACTTGTTGATGAATATGACTTACCGGATACTCCGGAAGAATTAATAAATTTAAGAGACCGGGTTTTATCTAAAGAAATGTATAGGGGTATAATTGTCTCTGAAGATGAAACTGCTACTCTAATAATCTTTACCCTGCCTGATGATGCAGATGCTAAAGCTGTTGCCACAGAAGTAAAAGAAAAAGTAAATTCTCTTGATCTACCTGAGAATATTTATTTTAGTGGGTCACCTATGATGGTTACCTACATTGCAGAGCTTATCTCAGATGACTTGAAAAGACTTATCCCGCTTGCCTTTTTATTGATCGCATTTATTCTTTTCCTTGGTTTTCGATCTGTTAGAGGAGTTTTACTCCCATTACTAACTGCTGTGATTGCTATTATCTGGACACTGGGCATTATGGCACTGAGTGGGTATGAAATGTCGATGATCTCAAATAATATTCCAATTATATTATTAGCAATAGGAAGTGCATACACTATTCACGTCTTAAACAGAATAAATCAGTGCCAAGAAAAAGATCCTGAAAAGAAATTAAGGCTTGCACTTTCATATATTATTGTTCCTGTGATATTAGCTGCTTTAACAACTATGATTGGTTTTATCTCTTTTGTTTTTGGGGCTTATCTCAACATGATTAGAGATTTTGGAATTTTTACTGCACTTGGAACTTTCTTTACAGCCATACTGTCAATATTTTTTGTCCCTGCAATCATTTCAGCTTTATACAGAAATTCAAAAGATCCAGCCAAACAGAATAAGAAATACAAAAAATCAATATTATCCGATAATGTTCTTGCTCCTCTTAAAAAGCTGTTATTTTCGCATCCTAAATATATATTATTTACCTGGAGTATCCTGTTACTTTTAAGTATTGGGGGAACTTTCATGATAAAACGCAGTGTAAATATTCAGGAATATTTCAAACAAGGAAACCCAACCAGAATAGCAGAAGAAATAATGACTGAAAAGTTTGGCGGGTCGAAGCCAATATTTGTCCTTTTTAAGGGTGATATGCAAAGCCCTGCAGTTTTGCAAACTATGATCAGGACAGAGGAATATATGAAGGAAAGTCCTGATATCACTTCTACACAGTCTGTAGCAGACCTCATCATGGAAATTATGTATGTGATAGGTGAAGATAAAACAATACCTGATGAAAAAGATAAAATTGAACAATTATGGTTTCTACTGGAAGGTAATGATATAATGTCAAAATTTGTTAATGAAGATCTGACCGAAGGAATTATACTTTCGAAATTTGTTTCACCTGACAATAAGGCCAAAAAGGAATTTTCAGATTATATGAATAAATTCATTGAGGAAAATTCAACAGAGGATTGTTTGATTGAAATAACAGGTATGCCGTTCGTAGATGTTACCATGGACAGAAGTTTATTATACAGTCAGTTGGGTAGTTTATCTATTGCAATAATTTTTGTTATCATTATTGTTGGCTTGATTTTAGGCTCCTTTAAAAGTGGAATTTATTCTACTATTCCAATAGTCGCATCAATTATAATTCTGTTTGGTTTTATGGGTGTAGCAGGCATTTCCCTGAACATTGCAACTGTTTTAGTTGCTAGTGTGGCCCTTGGGATAGGTATAGATTACTCTATCCATATTATTTCTCATTTTAATGATTCTTTCAATAAAACCGGTGATATTCAAAAAGCTCTGGAAGATATAATAATGATCAGTGGTAAGGCAATTTTAATAAATGTATCCTCTGTCGCAGTTGGTTTTTTGGTGTTATTGTTTTCTGAAATGGTTCCATTACAGTATTTTGGACTATTAATTGCTTTAAGTATGGTCGGTTCAAGTCTGGGTGCTTTAACATTATTACCTGTTATTTTGATCCTTGTAAATAGAAAACAAAAAAAGTAATATTTTAAGTATGAATATTTCTAAAACTACATCCTTTTTCTTTATTATATGCATCATTATTTTTTCAGGAACATTTGTTGTTTTAGCTCAGGATGCAAATTCCATTCTTAAAAAAATGGATAATACTATGTTCTCTGCAAAAGATAAGCAAGGAAAAATGAAGATGATCCTGACCAATAAAGACGGAAAGGAAAAACTTCGTGAGGGCATATTGATGCAAAAAGGTACAGATAAAAGATTGTTTCGCTATACTTTTCCGGAATCACAGGCTGGGATAACAAGCTTGTCGCTTCCCGGAAATATAATGTGGCTATACATGCCCGCATTTGGAAAGCCAAAAAAAATATCACTCTTAGCCAAGAGTCAAAAATTTACCGGAACTGACTTCTCATATGAAGACATGAACACCTATTCTTATTTTGATAAATACATACCAACTTTAATTGAAACAAAAGATAATGTTTTTGTGCTTGAACTAAAGCCCAGATCAGGGAAATCACGTTATTTGAGGATCATTCTTAATGTTGACAACACAAATTATTTCCCTGTATTAATGGAGTACTACGACAAAGGGAATAATAAAATAAAAGTAGCAAAATATAAATATGTTAAAATTGGTAAGTATTGGAATGCAGAGGAAGTGACAATGACTGATCTGAAAAAACGACATAGTACAACAATAATTCTGTCGGATGTTAAATTTGATCAGGGTCTTTCCGATGAAGAATTTAGCGTCGAAAATCTGAATCAAAACCAGTAAAAACTTTTTTATGATAATGATAAATATCTCATATAATGCAAAAGATCAAATAATGAGTTGTGTATTTACAGGACATCTGGGAGCTGATCACTCTGCAGAGATAATTGATGCAATCAATATTAAAACTAAAGAGGTGAAAAATGCAGATAACCCTCCGGATGCATTAAAAATTATTTTCGATCTGAAAAAAGTTGAATTTATTGCTTCTTCCTTTATCAGGATCTGTATTTCCACTTTCAAGGATGTCGGTAAAGGGAGCTTTTCAATTATAAACACCAAACCGATAATCAAAAAGACCTTTGTAATCGCCGGACTTTCTGACGATATGAATATTCAATAAGTTGGAAGACCGGAGTCAGAAGTCAGAAGAAAAACTGGCGTATGGTTTATTACATATTGAGTAATGAACTAACTTTCTCCCTTAAATCATCTCCTCTCAAATTCCTGGCAATGATAGTGCCTTCGGGATCAATCAATACATTAGCTGGTATGGAGCGTATTCCATAAAGTTTTCCAGCCGAACTTTTCCAGCCTGTCAGCTCAGACACTTGAGACCACGCTAATTTATCATTATGTATGGCATTTAGCCATGCTTCTTTGTCCTTGTCAAATGAAACCCCAAGTACATCAAAGCCTTTATCTTTGAATTCATTATAAATCGTGACTACATTTGGATTTTCCTTACGACATGGACTACACCAGGAAGCCCAAAAATCAACTAAAACATATTTGCCTTTATAAGATAACAGCCTGACGGGATTTCCCAGAGTATCTTCCATAACAAAATCAATTGCAGGCTGGCCAATATCAACAGTTTTTAATAATTCAACCCTGTTATTAAGCTTTTTTACATAAATATATTGCACAAGTGATGAGTCAATATTATCAACAATTTTTTTAAGCTCGTCAAGATCGAAACGATAGAGGTTCCTGGTCGCAATATAAGGCCCGGCATAAGACTTATTATTCTCCATAAGGTATGATGTCAGGAATTCACTTTTATCGTCATGCAGGTCATCCATTAACTTATCAAGGCTATATGCAAGAACAAGATCATCATTTCCTTTAGCTTCTTTGTACTGTTCGTACAGTACGTTCATTTTGTGATCGAAAACGGCTGATTCCTTTTTATAATTTTCATATTGATCCTGAGCAACAGATCCTGTGATTACAGCCTTTTCAAGACTATCAATACTTGCATGTATATTCACATCACTATCTCCGGCAAAGAAAATAACAGGAGATTCGTGCTTATCAGCCCACAGGTAATATACTTCGGGAAGCTTGCTTTTTAGTATAAATGAAAATTCTCCAGTTTCTAAATAGGTTGTATCCACCTGAAAATAACCATCATCACCACGCTGTTCCAAGACTAATTTCCCTTCAGACATACCATCAATCTTTCCCGAAATTTTAAACTCGTCCTTTTTTGCTGTTGAACATGAGATAAGGAGAGTTAATGTTATTAAGTGTAAAAAAAACTTTCTCATAATACTCATATTTGATTAATTAAACAATTATTTACTTGGCTTATAAAACAAATACTGGCTCATAATAATAAGCACCATTGTAAATACAGTGCTTCCCAATACCCTGTAAAGTGTTGAAAGAAATTCGCTGAAGCGAAAAACTTCTATATAAAACATTGCAAAGTGATGAATAAAAACCAGGATGAGTGAATAACTGATGAACCAGGTAAAACCAAGATCGCGAATGCATGGTTCGAGTCCGGGTTCATAGTCTTGTTTGGATGCAACGAAACGAATAACATATGGTCTTAAATATGCCATTAAAACGCAGGCAGCAATATTGATGCCCATTGTATTTTCAAACATATCTACAGAAAATCCCAAAAGAAAAGCAGACAATAGTAGAAGCCATCGCGGTGTTTCAAATGGAAGAAGTAGAATAAATAACACATAGAAATACGGATTAAGATAACCGTTAAGTTTAATATTATTCAAGATCAGAATCTGGAATAACACAAGAACAATAAATCTTATGATATGTTTGAAATATCCGTTATTCATTCTGTGATTCTTTTTCTAATTGAATTTGTTCATTCTTCATCAGATTATTGACAATATATACATAGCTAAGACTATTATAGTCTTCCGAAAATTTAAGTTTTATTGTATAAAAATTCTCTCCCTGAAGTATTGTATAATTATTTATTACGCCAATCATGATACCTTCGGGAAAAATATGGGAAAAGCCACTTGTGATTATTGTATCTCCCAATGTCAATTTAACATGGGTTGGAATATCCATTAAATAGGCCGTACGGTAATCTACCCCTTTCCATATCAGCGTACCAATATAATTATTCTTCTTGATCTTTGCACTGATCTTTGCATCTTTATGCAAGACTGATATTACCGAGCTGAAATTTTTAGACACATCTCTGATTATTCCAACAATTCCTTTGGGCGAGATAACAGCCATATCCTTATTAACCCCATCTGCTACCCCCTTATTCAGCATTAAATAATTGTTTCTCTTGTGTATTGAATTACTTATAATCCCTGCTCCCACATATGTATATTGCTGCTTATATACAGTATCATCAATCAGGTAAGTACTTCTATCTGTAATAATATAAGATTTTTCTGTGAGAGCATGTAATATTGAATTTTCTTCTGATAAAATTTTATTCGTTTGTTTCAAGAAAAAATATTCAGTTACATTACTAAATATTGATCTTACAGATCCGGTAAATTCGTTAGTTGCATTTATCACGACAGATCTCTGGAAATAATTATTGTTTACAATTAAAACAGTTGCAATTATTTCTAAAAATAAAAATAAAAAGAAGAAGTAGTTTTTCAACAGAAAGGAAAACAAATTACGCATAAGAAATAAAGCGTTTAATAAATGCACATATCAGTCTGTCAACAACACAAAAAGTGTGTTATCTAATCAGAAAAGGAAATTTATCAAAATTCTTAAGAGCTATTCCTGTACCTCTAGCTACTGCTCGCAAAGGGTCTTCTGCAACATGGATCGGTAACTTAGTTTTATTATGTATTCGCTTATCAAAGCCCCTGAGCATAGAACCACCACCTGCCAGATATATCCCGGTACTAAAAATATCGGCTGATAATTCCGGAGGAGTCATTTCAAGTGCATGCAAAACAGCGGCTTCTATTTTTGAAATAGATTTATCCAACGCTCCGGCAATTTCAGCATAGTTAACCATTATCTCTTTTGGAATACCGGTTAGCATATCTCTTCCATGAACGGCAAAATCAGGGGGTGGGTTTTCTATTTCAACAAGAGCAGCACCAACTTCAATTTTTATTCTTTCTGAAGTACGTTCTCCTATGTTGATATTATGTTGTTTCCTCATATATTCTTCAATATCGCTATTAAAGTCGTCTCCGGCTATTCTGATGGATATATTGTTCACAATCCCGCCAAGTGCAATAACAGCAATTTCACTAGTACCTCCACCTATATCAATAACCATATTTCCTGTAGGTTCCATAACATCAATCCCGATCCCTATCGCTGCAGCCATTGGTTCGTGAATCAATTTCACTTCTTTGGCACCGGCTTGCTCAGCAGAATCTTTAACTGCACGTTGTTCAACTTCGGTTATTCCCGAAGGAATACAGATAACCATTTTCAAGGCAGGGGGAAATAAAGATTTGCGGGATCCAATCATTTTGATCATTTCGCGAATCATATATTCTGCATATTTAAAATCAGCTATAACACCATCCCTTAAAGGTCGTATTGTTTTTATGTTTTCATGAGTTTTCCCATGCATCATCATCGCTCTTTTCCCTACTGCAATAATAGTATTCGAGCTTCTTTCAATAGCAACGATTGAAGGTTCATCCACAACAACCTTATCGTTGTAAATGATGATTGTATTAGCAGTACCAAGATCAATGGCAATCTCTTTGGTCAAGAAAGAAAATAAGCCCATTTTTATTTAGTATTAATTAATTAGTTTCAGTTTGAAAGCCTATCGTATAAACAAACGGATTATCCCATAAGTTTACAGCTGCTTCATTTATTAATGTTTAAAATGCCTGGTTCCGGTAAATACCATCGACATATTATTTTCATTGCAATATTCAATAGAATCCTTATCCCTGATAGATCCACCCGGTTGAATTACAGCAGTAATACCAGCCTTATGAGCAATTTCAACACTATCAGCAAATGGGAAAAAAGCATCCGATGCCATAACCGCTCCTTTTAAGTCAAAGTTAAATTCTCCTGCTTTTTTTATAGCTTGCTTTAAAGCATCAACTCTTGATGTCTGCCCAACCCCACTTGCAATTAATTGTTCATCCTTTGCCAATACAATGGTATTGGATTTAGTATGTTTTACTATTTTGTTAGCAAAAATCAGATCTATCTTTTCCTTTTGTGTAGGTGCCTCAACTGTAACTGTCTCTATATCATCTTTCGTTTCAGTCTTCAGGTCTTTGTCCTGTTCAAGCACTCCGTTTAAGATGGATTTAAACTGTCTTTTGGAAAAGGAAGTTGATTTTTTTTGCAAAATTATTCTATTTTTCTTTGATTTCAAGAGATCTAAGGCATTTTTTTCATATGCGGGTGCAAATATTATTTCGAAAAACAGTTTATTCATTTCCTCTGCTGTTTCCAGATCAATTTTACGATTAGTTATTAAAACACCGCCAAAGGCAGAAACAGGATCTCCCGCCAATGCATCTGCCCAGGCATCGCTAAGCTTTTCCCTTGATGCTATTCCGCATGCATTAGTATGTTTCAAAATTGCAAAAGTCGTATTATCAAACTCATTGATCAGGTTTATTGCAGCATCAAGATCAACCAGGTTATTATAAGATATTGCTTTACCATGTATTTGTTCAAAAACTTCATTCAACTTGCCATAATAAAGACCTTCCTGGTGTGGGTTTTCGCCATATCGTAAAACCGATGGATTGCTTAAGCTTTGTTTAAACGATTTAATTTCAGACCCTGCATTGAAATAATTAAATATAGCAGTATCATAATGAGACGACACATTAAATGCCCTTGCAGCAAAAGACTTTCTGTCTTCTATTGTTGAAGATCCCTGCTTTTCATCCAGTAATTCAATTAATGCATCATAATCAGCAGATGACGGAACTATCAATACATCTTTATAATTCTTGGCAGCAGCCCTGATAAGGGAAATACCACCAATATCAATTTTTTCAATTATTTCAGCTTCACTATCAGTTTTGGCAAGTGTTTCTTCAAAAGGATAAAGGTCAACAATAACAAGATCTATTTCAGGTATTTCATATTGCTTTATCTGGTTGTTATCCCCGGTAATGTCTCTTCTGAACAAGATTCCACCGAAAACTTTCGGATGTAATGTTTTAACCCTACCTTCCAAAATTGAAGGATAGGAAGTCAGTGATTCAACTGTTATTGCTTCAATACCGTTTTTCCTGATAAAATCGTATGTTCCTCCGGTTGAATAAATAGTAATTCCCAGTTCATCCAGTTTTTTAGCGATAATATCCAGCTTGTCTTTATAAAAAACAGAAATTAATGCATTTTTGATTTTTTTCATTTTTGCTTGTTTTCGGTTTTGAGTTGCAATTTTACCAAAAATCAAGGGAAGATGCAATTTTAATATTAACTTTACCCCTCTTAATAAAAGATCATTACAAATAATTTAATACATATTAATAGAACTTTTAATACGAAATTTTTAAACTAAAGTTCATTTTTTGTTAAAATACTAATATTATATTTAAACTTTATTGTTATTTTTATAAGAAATTGCCATTTTAGCCTGTTAATAATACCATTATGATTCTCTTTTTAAAGCTATTGCTTGAAAGTTTTTTATTTGCATTAAATGCTATTACCAGCAATAAGATACGTACAATTTTATCACTGTCTGGTATTACAATTGGGATTTTCTCAATAATTTCAGTATTCACAATATTCGATTCCATTGAAAAAACTCTTAGAGATAGTATAGATTCTCTTGGGCAAAATGTTCTGTTTATTCAAAAATGGCCCTGGGGTTTTGGCGATTCAGAATATAAATGGTGGGAATACTACAAAAGACCATTACCAAAATATAAAGAATTACAAGAAATTCAAAGAAGAAGCACAGCAATGGAAGTTGCTGCTTTTATGATCCAAATGAGTAAAACTATTGAACACGGTGAAAAATCTATTGAAAACACAGCAATATTAGGAATTTCCCAGGATTATGACAAAGTAATGCCTTTTGAATTAAGTGATGGGAGATATTTTACTTTCTCAGAATCACATAGTGGAAAAAATGTTATTATAATAGGACATAAAATAGCTGAAAATTTATTTGGAACCAATGATGTAATTGGTAAGGCTGTTACAATATTTAAGAGAAAACTCTTTATTATAGGAATTTTCAAGAAAGAAGGCGATAATTTGTTTGGGGGCGATAATGATAATTTAGTCCTGATGCCAATCAATTATCTCAGAAATATTATCAATATTGATTATCAAAGATTTGATCCAACAATAATTGTTAAATCAAAAGAAAATGTTTCTGTTGAAGAGCTTAAAGATGAGCTTATAGGTATTATGCGTTCAATACATAAGCTTAAGCCTGTTGCAAAAGATGATTTTTCCATTAATGAGATGAGTCTTTTAACTAATGCTTTTGATAATTTCTTTGGTGTCGTTGCAATAATAGGGTGGATTATTGGTGGTTTTTCCTTACTTGTTGGAGGTTTTGGTATTGCAAATATTATGTTTGTTTCGGTGAAAGAAAGAACCAAGATTATAGGTATTCAGAAATCACTTGGTGCAAAAAATTACTTTATCCTGCTACAGTTTCTTGTTGAATCAATTTTTCTCTCTTTATTTGGTGGTATCTTAGGTTTATTAATAATCTTTCTTTTAACACTGGTAGTGTTCGCAACATTAGATATGAATCTTATTCTTACTGAAGGAAATATTCTTTTAGGCCTGGCTGTTTCACTTTTTATAGGCCTAGTATCAGGTTTTATTCCGGCATATTCTGCTTCTCGCCTTGATCCGGTGGAGGCTATCAGGTCAACCTTTTAAATTCTATTATCAATATCTTAAATTGATAGTTCATCCAAAATTTATTAACAATTGCATAGCAGATAATACAATAAGTTAATTTCTTAAAAGAGAAGATTTTTATTTTGTTGAAATCTCACGTACATCAAAGCTCTGGATGTTCATGATCAATATGCCCAGAACTGCAAAACCACGCAGAATGTCGATGGAAAGAATGCGCTCAGATGGAGCCGTTGGTGAAATATTAATTATGTCTTGATTCATATTGTTAATTATTTCGCCACAGATTAATTAGCTGTGATAATCTGAGTAATCTGTGGCTGATTTATTCCACTTTTATAAATTTAGTTGAATATTTACAATGAGAATTTTCAATTTCAATAAAATATAATCCCATAGTCAACTCAGAAATATTAATCTCTGATTTTTCAGCTTCTGAAACAAATTGCTTTGATATTAATAAACTCCCACTAGCATTATAGATCCTAAGCTTGCCACCTTGATCAGGAATTTCGATTATTAATTTTTCCTTTGCGGGTATAGGGTAAATCTTTATATCATTTTTAGATCTCAAAGAGGATAATGAGGTAGTACTTTCAGGATAGAACAAAGCTTTAGTCATATAATTAGGAAGAGTAAAAGAACTTTTTACCACAGTATCATAATAACACAAAATGGTATTTGTGATCTCTTCATAAACAAAAAAATAATCAGAAGCCGAATCATGATCCACAACATATGGTGAGTAAAATCCAAGCAGGTGCAAACTATCAGCATTCGTATCATAATACGATGGATATTCTGTCAGATAGATCTTATCACTTACTGCCTGTGGTTTATAAACATTCATATTCATCTCCACATGAAAAACTGAGTCAGTCTTGAGATTTACTTTATCGAGTTTTACAAAAGAAAAGCGTGGAGCTCCGGTCCAGTATTCAAGGTCAACATAAATTTCGTTGTTTGCTTCTATCAGGTAACTACTATACCCTGCCCATTTCAGTGGAGCCTCAATACCGACAGTTGCAAGGGTGTCCTGAAAAAGAAGATCTACAATTACAAGATTCGTATCAATGGTCATAACTGCCCAATTGCCTGAAACAATAATATCGGTGGGTGTATATTTGATTTTCAATGTATCTATACCATATTCAAGATTATGATTATTGATTATATCATACACCCTGAAATATGGTTGTGTATGACTCGTAATTATAAGCTTATCATTCCAGTTACAAATCTGTCTGGCATCTGTATTTGTAACAGAATCAATTTTTTGATTCGTTTGAATCGAATAAATACCAACATCATTATTTGCAATATAAATTTTATCATTATAAATCATCATGTCTGTTAATTCGGTGGAATCGATAGTGTAATACTGTAATGAGGGATACTGCACAAATCCAAAAACATCCTTTTCGTTAATACTGCTTTTTTGTGTATGAACAAATAATTTCCCCTGAGGATTTTGAGCTGTCAGACTTATTGAAATGCAAATTGAGATTAAAAGAATTAATTTTTTCATGTTTTTCGGGTTATCTTTTAGTGAATTAGCATACTAAGGTATAAAATTAAGTAATTCATTGGGATTTGTCAAATTTAAGTTCCAATATTCTTATCTTTACAAAAAATTTATAGCTTTATGCAGAAGAGGTGGGTTGTTAAGGAACAAGGTGATAAAGAGACTGTTGCACATTTATCTGAAATATTAAATATTGACCAAAACCTGTCTAATCTACTGGTTCAGCGGGGAATTTCTACTTTCGAAGAAGCAAAGTTCTTTTTCAGGCCGGAGTTAAGTAGTCTTCATGATCCTTTCCTAATGAAAGACATGGATAAAGCTGTTAGTAGAATTGAAAAAGCAATTGCCAATAAAGAACATATACTGATATTCGGTGATTATGACGTTGATGGCACAACAGCAGTTGCCTTGCTTTATACTTTTATAAAAAACATCTATGATAAAGTTCTGTTCTATATACCCGACAGATACGAGGAGGGATATGGTATTTCTCTAAAAAGTATTGATTTTGCACATGAAAATAATTACACCCTGATCATTGCTCTTGACTGTGGAATCAAAGCTATAGAGAAAGTGGCTTATGCTGCAGAAAAGGGAATTGATTATATCATTTGTGATCATCATCGCCCCGGAGATAAGATCCCGGATGCTTATGCTGTTCTTGATCCCAAAAGAGAAGATTGTGATTACCCATATAAGGAATTATCGGGTTGTGGTGTTGGTTTCAAACTGGTTCAGGCTTATACTCAAAAAAATAATATTCCATTTGATGATCTCATACAATACCTCGACCTTGTTGTTGTAAGTATTGCTTCAGATATTGTACCAATTGACGGTGAAAACAGAATTCTTGCATATTATGGCCTTAAACTTATAAACACTGATCCCCGTCCCGGGTTTGAAGCTATTCTGAAATATAGTAAGATCAATAGGCTGGAGAAACCCAGGGAGGATAATGGCTTTATCTTTAATCGTGAACTTACTATTACTGATTTGGTGTTTTTAATTGGGCCAAGGATCAATGCTGCCGGCAGGATCGAAAGCGGAAAAAATTCAGTTAGATTACTGATATGCGAAAAGGATAATGATTATGTTGTGAAGCTTGGAGAACAGATTAATAATTTTAACCTGGAACGAAGAAGCCTTGACACTCAAATCACCCAGGAAGCCTTGGATATTATTGAAAATGATCCAAACTCGAAAAGCAGAAAATCCACAGTTTTATATAATCCTGAATGGCATAAAGGAGTAATAGGCATTGTTGCCTCCCGCTTAACAGAAAACTATTACCGTCCAACAATTGTTCTTACAAAATCCAATGGCTTGATAACCGGATCCGCCCGCTCGGTAAAAGATTTTGATATCTATGACGCACTGGATGCATGCAGAAAATATATTAATGACTTCGGGGGACATAAGTATGCTGCCGGCCTGACAATAAAACCGGAAAATTTTGATGCCTTTTGTGAATTATTTGAAGAAGTTGTCGCTTCCACCATCACAGAGGAAATGCTAATCCCGGAAATTGAAATAGATGCTAAAATCAACCTTAACAAGATCAATAAGAAGTTTTACAAAATTCTTAAACAATTTGCTCCTTTTGGGCCGGGCAACATGTCTCCGGTTTTTCAAACAGATGATCTGGTCGATACAGGCTACTCACGGATTGTGGGAAAAAATCACCTGAAATTAAACATTGTCCACCAACAAACTAGAGTCTTACCATTTCAAGGTATAGCTTATCAACAAGGATTTATTCTGGAAAAAATCAAAGCTGTTCAGGGTGAACCCAACAAACCTTTCAGGGTTTGCTATCATCTCGAAGAAAACGAGTGGAACGGAAATGTTACTTTGCAATTAAATGTTAAAGGGATACAGCTTATCGGATAGCAGAGAGTCACTCCTGATCTTAATCCTGTTCTGTTAATTGCTTTTTTGACGAGGCCTTTAGGCTGATAGAAAAATAGATAACAAGTATACCTGCAATTAAAGCAATTATTCCAGTTATTATTTTAAAAACAGATTCTTTTTCCAAAGGATTATAAAACAACATAATCCCAAGGGCAATACAAAAAACTGCATTGATAAATATGAGCTGTTTTCCCGATTGTCCTTCCTTCAGGTTAAATCCAATTATTCCTTGAACTATACCTAAAATTAATGCCCAGATACCAAAGAAAACAAGAAAGAGATTAAGTGTAATTTCTGTACTTGAGATTATAACTATACCCACTGCTGTGTTAAAAATACCCTCTAGAAGCCATACTACCCAACTTCTTTTTTTTTTAAGATTATATAATGAAACAAAAATCAGGATAATCCCGGATAATAAAATTATGAGCCCAAAATAAAACACCAGGCTTTCAATTGTTACTATTGGTAACTTAACTGCAACTATCCCAAAAAGAATTGCAATAATACCATTAAGAGTAAGTACCCACCAGTTTTTATAAAGCCATGTTTGCATGATAATTAGTTTAGTTAATGTTTCTACAAATATAAATAGAGTTAAAGATTACCAATATTTTCCCGGGAAACAAATAAGTGACTAGAATTAATAATTTTAGTCATTCGAAATTTTAGGCACTATAAAAAGGAATCATACTTTTCAGATCAAAAAAGGTATTTGCAATCAAATAGATGCCAAATCCAACCAGAAAAATTCCGACAATGTGGTTCATTTTTTTAATGTTTTTAGGATTAAGAGAGGATTTGATCTTACCGGCAATGAAACATTTTAAGATATCTGTTCCAAGGATTGTTGCAAGAACACCAATAACAAATAGTGCAATTTCATGGATATCTGTACCAAAATCAGAACTTATCGAGACCATTACTGTTATCCAGATGAACCAGACTCCTGGGTTTGCAATATTCAGAAAGAAGCCCTTAAGTAAAAAAATCGCGGGTCCGGGTTTCTTAATTTTAATCCCGTTTTCACTATCCTCTTCTATTTGGGTTTTTCTCGTAAAAGTTACTGTACCAAATATGATAAGTATGATCCCGCCGATTACCCCAAAAGATAAATTTTCCCTTGGATCTTCACCAAGAAGTTGGTAAACACCAAAATAACAAAGGAATAAAACACTTAAGTCACTAAGAAAAATCCCTATCGCCAATAAGACACCTGACCTGAAACCCCTGTGTATACTAGTTTGTAACAGGGCAAATAAAGCCGGACCAATCAATATGGCAAAGGCAAGTCCTAAAATAATTCCCTTTAGTAATGGGGCCATAATTATTAGATTATTTTCTTTTCAAAAATGCTTCCCAATCTGCTAATTGACTATTTTTTAATATGCGGGGAAACTTATTCTGCCCACCCTCTTTACCTTTCTCTTTCATCCAATCAAAAAAAACTTTTGAAGGAAGAATTTCTACTATCATGTCTTTTATTGCTTCAAATCTTTCAACGCGATAATCATCGTTAAGTACTTTTAGGTAATAATCTATTTTCTCTCTGATAATTCCCGGGTCAAGGTCATCATCCGTTCCAATATACCATTTATGGGCAAACAGATTTTGGTATTTTGTCCCGGTAACTGTAAATTCCCGCACTTCAATATTAAGTTCCTCTTCAAGCATTTTTACAGCCATATTAATATTATCAACAGAGAGATGTTCACCACAAAGATTAAGAAAATGTTTTATTCTTCCTGTAATTATTATTTCATACGGTTCTAACGATGTAAACTTGATGGTATCACCAATAATATATCGCCATGCGCCGGCAGAAGTGGATATGATCAAAGCATATTCCACATTTTCTCTAACTGTGTCGATAGTAAAAATTTCATGATTACTTTTAAGTTCACCTTCAGTATCAAAATTGTTTTCATTAAAAGGAATAAACTCATAAAAAAGTCCATTATCCAATACCATTTGCATAGAATTGGAATTTTGATTGCTCTGAAATGCAATAAAACCCTCAGATGCAAGATATGTTTCAATATAAGTTAATGGATAAGATAAAAGCTTTTCAAAACCTTTTTTATAAGGCCCAAAAGAGACCCCACCATGAACGTAAATTGAAAGATTCGGCCATATATCGTGTATAGTCTTGAGATTATAATGCTTTATTATTCGTTCAAGCAGTATTTGTAGCCATGCGGGAACTCCAACAATAACACCAATATCCCATTCAGGCGCTTTTCTAACAATTTCATCCAGTTTAGTAGACCAGTCCCTTTCCTTTGAAATTCGTTTTCCGGGTTTATAAAAATGCTGAAACCAAAAAGGTAAATTTCCGGTTGTAATTCCTGAAAGATCTCCTTCATAATAGGTTCCATTATACTGAAGATGGGTGCTCCCGCCAAGCATTAGCATACCTTTTTCATAAAACTCACGTGGAAAATCAAATTGTGCCAAAGAAAAAAGCTGTTTTATACTAGTCTTTTTTATAGCCCGTAACATATCGCTTGTAACCGGTATATGCTTACTTGATGATTCAGAAGTGCCGGAACTTAATGCAAAATACTTGACTTTTCCAGGCCAGCAAACATAGGCTTCCCCATTCAACGACCGGTACCACCACTTCATAAAAATGCTGTTATAATCGTAAATTGGAATTTTTTGCTGAAATGCATTGATGATTTCCTTTTCTTTGAGAAGGTCAAAAAACTCATAATGTTCTCCAAACGCAGTGTATTGACCTTTTCGCAATAACTTTTTTAAAGTTTGAACTTGCTGCGTATATCCACTAAGCTTTCTGTAGCCTTCACTAGGGATCTTACTCCTTAATTCTATTGCTCGCTTTATGATAGATCCCAGTAATGGCATAAAATTGGTTTTATTGTTTATGCAAAATTAACAAAAAACAAATATTGTAATTATTCAATTACAAAGATCTCTGAAGCTATCTTATCTGCAAAAAATTTCCCTTTTTCAGTAAGATGCATTTTCTCATTTTCAATTCTAATCTGATCAATATCAAGAAAAGGTTTTGCTTGTTTTTTACAGTGTAAATATAAGTTATGCCCAAATCTTTTATTAATAAAATTCAGATCACAGCCCTGAATTGTTCTTAAGCTCATCATTAAATATTCATTAAACACCTGTTCTGCTGATAATGTTTCTTTTTCAAAAGGAATAATACAATTATTCAGCTTTTCAATATAAGTTGAAATGTCTGAAACATTCCACTGTCTTTCTATTCTATTGAAAGAATGCGCCGAAGGTCCAAGACCAAGATATTTTTCGCCAAACCAATAGTTACTATTATGTTCGGAAAAGAAACCTTCCCTACAAAAATTTGAAATCTCATAATGAATATAATTATTGTGCTTCATAAACTGCATCAGGTCCTTGAAATGAATTATACTAAGGGTTTCGTCAGGAGAAATTATCTTATTTTTTAAAATTAGTTTTTCAAGAATTGTTCTGGGTTCCACAGTTAAAGAATATGCAGAAATATGAGGAATATTCATTTCTATAAGTATCTCCAGATTTTTTTTCCATCTTTTGCTATCCTGTCCCGGAATGCCAAATATTAAATCTACACTAATATTTTCAAAGCCGGCATTAATTGTCTCTTTTATTGAGTTATAAGCTTGTTTTGCATTATGTATTCTGTTAAGATATTGAAGATCTTCATCATGAAATGATTGCACTCCTATGCTAAGGCGATTAACAGGAGAATCTTTAATCTTTAATAGTTTCTCTCTGTTAAGGTCATCCGGATTTGCTTCTATAGTAAATTCAATCTGTTCTTTAAGGGAATAGTATTTTACAATCTCATTAAATATTTTTAAGATATCTCCCGGCTCCAGTATGGATGGTGTTCCACCTCCAATATAAATTGTTTTTATGCGCTCATTATCCAGATAATCCTTTTGTAGTTTAATTTCCAGTAATAGTGCTTTCAATAATTCATCTTTTTGTTTTATTGAAGCGCTTGAAAAGAAATTACAATAATGGCATTTCCGTTTACAAAAAGGGATATGGATATAAATACCAGCCATTGGGTATAATTCATTTTGTATTAGAAATTTGCCATCAGGAAGATTGGAATAATGGAATGTTGGAATATTGTTTTTCTTCCCGTTTTTCCAATATTCCAGTATTCCATTTCTAACGGGATTTATTCAGAATGATCCTGAAGGTTGTTCCTTTATTCGGGGTTGATGTTTTAACAAAAATCCTTCCTGAATGATAATTATCAATAATTCTTTTTGATAGTGAAAGGCCCAAGCCCCATCCTCTTTTTTTACTTGTATAGCCCGGGATAAAAACGGTTTTGAATTTTGATCTGGGAATCCCTTTTCCTGTGTCGCAAACGTCAATGAAAACCTGTTTTTCATCTTCATTAATTTCCAGCATTATGGTACCAATTCCACTCATAGCATCAACTGCATTTTTGCACAGGTTTTCTATTACCCACTCAAAAAGGTTAAGATTTACCGGTGCAATTATGATTATATTTTCAGGCTGGTTAATAATGAATTTAATGTTTTTTGAAGTTCTTGATTTGATATAATCAACTGAATTATAAATAATTTTAATAAGGTTTTCTTCTTCAAGATTTGTCAGTGAGCCAATCTTTGAAAATCTTTCTGTTATTGTTTCAAGACGTTGGACATCTTTTTCAATCTCTTTAACTACCTCATTGTCCTGCCCCTCCATTTTCATCAATTCAACCCAAGCCATCATCGAAGATAAAGGAGTACCTAATTGGTGTGCAGTTTCTTTTGCCAATCCTACCCATACCTGATTTTGTTCTGATCTTCTCGAGGTGTTGAACAATACATAGGCGATTAATAGAAAGAGGCTTATTATAGCTAATTGTATATAAGGATAAAATCTAAGTTGTATTAACAGACTTGAATCTCTGTAAAAAATATACCTTATTCCTTGATCTGCAAGATCTATCATAATCGGTATATTTTCATCAGCCATCGCATTGATAATCTTTTCCCGATGCTTCTGAATTTTAATTTTCGTTGAATCAATATTTCCGAAAGTAATAATATTTTTCCTCGTACTATCAGTAATTATTACCGGAACAGAGGCAGAATTGATCACAACTTCAGAAAAGAAAGTCTTAATAAGATTGTTAAGAACATTGCGTAGTTCAGTAAAAAGCCTTGAATCTTTATAATAAAGGTAACTCGTATTACCATAAAAACTATTAATAATTGGAGGATAAACAGTAAATTCCTGTTTTAAGGATCCTTTAAGTATTTTTATTTCGTCCCGTTTAAAATCTACATTCCTTGAAAAAATAATGCTGTCATTTTCATCAGTTAAAATAACCGGGATTGTTGTATTTTTTTCAATTATACTTGAATAAAAGGTAATATCATCAGTTAAGCTTGCATCAAGTATTCTTTTATAGGCTTCTGCCCAAATCTCAACACGTTTGCGTTCTTCTTCCTGAAGGCGTTCAAAAAATTGTTCCTGATAGCTTACCAGATGCGCTTTTTGATGTATTGCATCTGCCCATATCTGAACATTTACTCTTTCATCCCTGGCAATTTTCTGTACAATAATATTGGAATAATACAGAGATGCCGTAACAATAATAATTGCCGATAAAAACAAGGCTAATTTCCAGCGTCTTTTTTGAGTATATATATTCAAATGATAGAGAGTTATATGTTATACGTTAATTGTATATATAGTTAAATTACACTTTTACAATAATCACTCAAGGCACTTCAAGTACTCAAGGCACTCTAAGTACTTTTCTTATCTAATCCAGCGAAATAGTTTATTCCATCTAATCCGCTTACCCATTGACTTATTTTTATCAAAAGAAAGCCAGACAAATAATGCCTTTCCAACAATGTGGTCTTCGGGTACAAAACCCCAATAGCGGGCATCAAGAGAATTATGTCGGTTATCACCCATCATCCAGTAATAATCCATTTTAAATGTATAGCTGGTGCTTTCTTTACCATTGATAAAGATTTTATCACCAACAACTTTCAGATCATTATGTTCATAGGCAGCTATTATTCTTTTATACAGGGAAAGGTTTTGAGTTGTTAGCGGTACACTAACTCCTGCTTTAGGGATAAGCAGAGGTCCGAAATTATCCAGATTCCATGGATAAAGAGAATCATGAGGAAAAATATCTTTATCCCAATAATTTTTAGGGGCAATAATTTTCTTTACTTCTTTTACATTTACAAAATTCTTAATTTCATTAGCTGATTCCTCAGATAAAGTTGTATAATACTCCCCGGAAACATTATTAAAGGAAATTCTTTCACTGATATCCATTCGTTCAAATGCTTTAGGATTAATGCTACTTCCATCTGTTTTTATGATGTAATGATATTGTTTTATACCTGCATTTTCCAACTCTTCGCCATTAATGTAAACTGTCTGATCAATAATTTCAAGAATATCGCCGGGAATTGCAATACATCTTTTAATATAATTATCTCTTTTATCAACCGGGCGGTAAATAATATCACCAAAATTTGCTTTATCATTCCATACTCTTGCCCTGCTATAATTTCTTACCAGCATATAATAATTCTGAGCCTGAATTTTCTCTGCTACAGTATCACCTTCCGGGTAGTTAAATACCACAACATCATTGTTTTTTATTTTGGTAAAACCGGGAAAACGGTAATATGGTAGTTTGATCCACTCTACAAACGACTTGCTATATTTTGTAAGTGGAAGGGTGTGATGTGCAAGAGGAAGTGAAATAGGAGTGTTTGGAACTTTCGGGCCGTAAGTAATTTTACTAACCCACAGATAATCCCCCACAAGTAATGATTTTTCCATGGATGAGGTTGGGATTTTATAGTGCTGAATCAAAAATGCATTAATTATTGTTACGGCAATTACTGCGAAAAGAATTGCATCAACCCATTCTCTTATCCATGATTTTTTTATTTCAGGCCTCTTGTCAGGATCAAGAAATTTTTCCTTTGAAGAAAAGCCCAGATAAGGAAGATAAATATATGGGAAAAGCACTCCAACTACCTGCAGGTATAAAGCATTTTTTTGAAAACATTTCAGAAATTCAATAATCATAATAAATATCATGAAAACATTGATAAATGGAATAAGTAAAATAATAAACCACCACAATGGTTTTTTTATGATCTTCAGCCAAACATAAAAATTATAAAATGGTATTAGTATTTTCCACCCTTCGACTCCGGCTTTTTCAAATAATTTCCATAATCCAATTATGCTTAATATTAAAAATATAATACTTAGTATTCCAAATATGTTCATTTCTTGTATGATTTAAATTGTTTTTTTTGCAAATATCTCTATAAAAAATTAATAAAGGGCTATTTCATTTTTATTGTATCATTATCCTCATCCTCATCATCCCATTCAATATATACGTCAGGCCTTTTTCTTTTTTTTATGATCGTTTTTTCTTTAAGGCTATCCTTTTCGTCCTCGTCCCATTCGATAACGAATTTGCCCTCTTCTTGTTTCTTTAGTATTTCTTTTTCTTTAATTCTTTCAGGATCTTCTTTTTTGGTATTAAATTCTGCTCTGAATATTTCTTTTATTTTTTGCTTCTCTTTTTTAAAATCACTGATTATTTTATCCTTAACACCTTTTTTGTCATATTTTACAATTGGGTTATCAAGTGTTCCTGAAATTACAAAAAATAATGTTGTTTTACTTAGACTATCATCAATTTCAATCCCAAATTCATTTTCTTCGTCTTTATTATTTTTTGACTTAAACTCTGACCATAACACTCTTAAGTGATAGTTTATTTCATTATTAAATTTATGGAGCCCGGAAGCAAAAATATCAATAGCATCAGAGTTTATCTCCATATCGGGAATAAAAATTTGCTCATTAATAATTTCAATTTTATTTTGCAGAGTTGAAAATTTAACATTTGAAAGGTCCGCATCTTTAATATATTCAGAGAGTTCCATAATTGGAGGATAATCAATTAATGCTCCGTCTTCAATTATAATGTCTGCTTTTGTATAAATGCTGGAAGGATCAACTTTTAATGATGAGCTCCAAATCCCGGAGAACTTCACATCAGCATTCAGAGTTCCACTTAAGTTTTTCTCTGTAAGGCCGGATTGACCAAAACTTCCAAATTCATAAAATAGTTTTTTTACATTTACATTTCTGATAGTGGCTTCACAATCAATGAGAAGTTTGTTGTTTTCCGTACCGTCAATAAAGCCTTTTGCATGTGTTATTCCGTCTTCAGATTCCAAAACAAGAAAAGGTATATTTAATTTCCTGTCTTTCATTTTAAGTTTGCCTCTTATATTTTCGCTTTCGAAGTTTTTAAATGTCAATTTCTCAACATTAAAATCAAGATTAAAATCCAGTTTGTCTGAAAAATCCAGTTTATATTCTTCTTCAGCATTTGAAGAGTTTTGTGTCAATAATTTATCCAGCTTAATATTCCGGGAATATAGTTCTGCTTCTATTATTAAATTCTCCTCTGGAATGAAAATAAAGGAGAGGAAATTTTTGAAATATCCTTGCAAGCTAAAATCACTTCCTGAAATATTTCCGCTTAATGTATCGACAATCAGGTCATTATTATTAAAACTAATATCAGCATTAAGGTTCTTATATATTTTTTTATCACCTACAAGCTGATAATCCATATTTTTAATGATCATTTTTCCTGAAGTAGTGCTATTAATAAAATCCTTATGAGTAAAATTATCAATACTGCTTAGTTTTCCTTTGTAAGAAGCTTTTATATCTAATTTTCCTGATATTGCCTGTATGGTATCAATTTTAACAAAATTCTGTAGTTCTCCAAGATCCAGTTCGCTATCAGTAACAAGAACAACTTCAGGTTTAACAAAGTTTGTCATTTTAAAGTTAGCCTTAACGCTTCCTTTCTTTAATCCGGCTGAAAAATTATTGATAATAATTTTATTGCTTTCCAAAGCTCTGGTTTTTCCATTTGTATAAGATCCCGAGAACTGCACGTCAGTTAGAACAACAGAAGTTTTTTTATGAATAATATTTCCATTTTCGAAATTAAATTCTGCTTTTATTTCAGGTAAATATTTGTTGCCAAATTTTCCTATTATCTGAGTAACTAAATAAAACCTGCCCTTTGCTTTTAGGTTTTTAACATGATCTTTGTATTTGTCAGGTAATTTTTGAACAAATGAGGAAAGATCCAGGTCTTTTCCAATCAGCTTAAGGTCAATATTGTTCTCTTTTTCGCCATATGAAATTATTCCGTTAATATCAAAAGTAAGCTTATCAAAAGATAGTTCTCCTTTTTCTATCTTATAAGACTTCTTTAGCTGATCGACTTTAAGAAATAGCTTAAGACGGGCATTCTGATCCTTCAGGTATGATACTTTATTGGAAATAATATTATTGATCCGGATATTTCCACCAATATCCAATGAATAGTTAGATTCAGAAAACTTTCCTTTTAAAACAGCCTTTTTAGCAAAAATTGAATAATCCTGTTCTGACAGATCATTCTTAAAACTAATAGCAACCTTTTTTAAAATAACTTTGTCGAGGCTAAGCGAAAATGGGGATTTTAGTGTATCATCAACTGTCTTTAAGAAATGAAAATTATCTGTGTTATTATTGTAAACTCTTAAATTTAATCTTGCATTATTAAGCACTATACGTTTTAATATATAATTCTTTTGAAAAAGATCAATAATATTAAAATTCAAGGAAATCAGGTCAGCCTCCAGAAGAGTATCTTTATTTAACTGTTTATTTGCGTCCATTGCAACAGCATCATAAATAAAAAATGTTGCATAAGGAAAATCTTTTAAAAGAGAAAATTCAATATCCCTGACCGAAACTTCAGAATTCAGGTTTTTGTTTATTTCACTAACAACAATCTGTTCTATCTTATCCTCATAAATTTTTCCAAGAATATATGCTGCAAAAACAAAAAAAGCCACTACTAAAACAGCAATAAAGATTATTCGTTTTAATACCTTTAATAATTTGTTTTTGCTGATTTTCTTCATATTGGCTTAATGTATACCCGGTTAAATAACTGTAAAAATGTATTTGTATTATACAATTATTTTAGACTCGGTCTTATCTTCAGCCTTTCATTCTCAGAATATTTATTTCTTCCTGTTTTAAATGTCTCCATTTTCCTCTGGGAAGGTCTTTTTTTGTTAAGCCTGCAAACACAGCTCTGTCGAGTTTAATAACTTTATAATCCAGACTTTCAAATATTCTCCTTATTATACGGTTTTTCCCGGAATGTATCTCCACTCCTATTTGTTTTTTATCATTTTGGCCCTCAATATATGCTATTTTGTCAACTTTCACCGGAGCATCATCTATCACGATACCTGATGCTATTTTAGCAATATCATTTTTAGCAAGGGATTTGTCAAGAACAATGTGGTAGATTTTTTTTATTCCATGTTTTGGATGTGTAAGCTTTTTAGCTAGTTCTCCATCATTGGTAAACAACAATAAACCGGTTGTATTCCTATCAAGCCTTCCAACCGGATATATCCTTTCTTTACAGGCTTTTGCGACAAGATTCATAACCGTTTTTCTTTCAAAGGGATCAGTTACTGTTGTAATAAAGTCTTTGGGTTTATTTAACAATACATAAACAGGTTTTTCTTTTAACAATGTCCTGCCATCATACTGGACTTTATCACTATATGAAACTTTTACACCCAATTCCGTAACTACTTTACCGTTAATTTTAACCACACCAGATTCAATTAGCTGATCAGCTTCACGCCGGGAGCATATTCCAGCATTTGCTAAATACTTATTCAGGCGTATTGATGTTTGTTTTTCTTTATCACCGATGGAATGGCTTAAAGGTTTTTTAGTTCTCTGAGCAGGCTTTGATTTATCTTTAATAGCTTTCGAGGTTCCATCTTTAGACTTCTTAAATGAAGATGTTCGTTTTGACTGTTTTTTCTTTATGAATTTCGAGAAATCGCCATGTTTCTTTTTGCTTTGATCCTGTGGTTTTTTTTCCATTTAGTGTTTTTTTGCAAAGATACAAAAAGATACGGGCCTGCTCTTCATATATTGTTATACTACAGCTATTTCATAGAAAATAATCTGAAGTCCGGAGTCCGAGGTCCAAAATTCTCACTTCGACTGGCTCAGTGAGCAATATCAGGACCCTGATCGAAGCCCAAAATCCTCACTTCGACAGGTTCAGTAAGCAATATCATGACCCTGAGCTTGCCGAAGGGTCATTTTCAAATTAAGCATAGCTTTTAATGGTACACTACTCAATCGCGAAATTCTGAACTATATTTGGGTTCAAATGAAAAATGTTTTGCTTTTTTCAAAAATTTTTCGTATATTAACAAAGTTTCTAAAATGAATAAAGGAAAGGATTAATTATGGAAGATAAAATTATAACTATTGCAACTCATACATATTCCCGTGCTCAATTGCTCAAAGGGCATTTAGACTCCAAAGGCATTGATTGTTTTCTTTCAAACATTAATGTTATACAATCTAATATTTCAGCTGGTGTTAAAATAAATGTTAGAGAAAAAGACATAAAAAAGGCTCTGGAGATTATCAATTCAGTTAAGTATGAATCCGGCAAAAGTAAAGAAGCTATTGTGGGAAAATTGAAAGAAGTCAGAAAAATACTTGTTCCAATTGATTTTTCATCAAACTCAGAAAAAGCATGTCAGTATGCACTTGAACTGGCAAAAAAATTTAAAGCTGAGATCACATTATTTCATGTTTTTTATGATCCGGCAATAATTTCAGAACCATTTGGTACAACATACACTTCTCAGGTGAAGATGGATAAATACACAAAAGAAATTGAAAGCAATGCAAAAACCAAAATGGAAGATATCTCCAGAAAATTCAAACAGCAACTTTATAATGAGAATATTTATAATATCAGAATATTACATTTGATAAAAGGTGGGATCGTGGACGATACTATTATTGATTATAGTAATACATATAAACCAGGCGTTATAATCCTTGGAACCAAGGGGCAAGGTGAACAAACTAATGATATTATTGGCTCCGTTGCATCAAAGGTTTTAGAAAAAGTAAAAGTTCCTGTATTAGCAATACCAGGTGAATCTGTTTATAAAGATATTGGTGATATTAAAAGTATACTTTATGCAACAAATTTTGATGAATCAGATTTTCAGGGAATTCGAAAACTAATGAGTCTGATAAGGCCGTTTGATCTAATGATCCATTGTGTACATATTGCCTCAGGACCTAAAGATGTGTGGGATAAAGTAAAAATGAACAAACTCAAAAAACATTTTCAACAAGAATACTCTGAATATAATATAATCTGTGGCATTATTGAAAGTGAAAATATCTTAAAGAGCTTACAAGAATATGTCAAAGAGAATAAGATTGGAATTATTTCCCTAACAACACATAAGAGAAACCTTTTCCGAAAATTATTTCAACCCAGTATTGCAAAGAAGATGTTGTTTCATACTAATATTCCGCTGTTAGTGTTTCATTCTAAAAGGGCGTAGATTGTTAGATTGTGAGACTAAGAGATTATGAGACTGTTGTTTATAATCTTAAGTCTCATATCTAAAAATCTATTTGTCTATCATTTTTTATTTAAATATCTAAAGTCTATCAATCTAATGTCTCATAATCTTCGTATCTCATAATGTAGGATAAAACGCATCCTCAATATGCTTGATTTGGTGATTGTGGGGGGTGAGAATAATGGAGATAACATCAAATCTTGTTTCAAAACTGATCTTATTCTTTCTCAGAAAGGCATTTGCTGCCCTTACTAAAATTCTCTGTTTGGATTTTGTTACTGAAACTTCGGGTTCACCAAAGAAATTTGACTTCCTGGTTTTTACTTCTACAATAACAATCAGGTCGTCTTTTGCGGCAATGATATCTATCTCATTCTTACCGAATTTCCAGTTGAGTTCGAGTATATCGTAACCTAAATTTCTTAGAAAGGCTTGTGCTAATTCTTCTCCGTTTTTTCCAAATTCAATGTGATCAGACATAATAACAGGTTTATACTACCTGTCATCATTCTATGATAATATACCTGATCATCCAGAGATTTTCCAGTTCCAAAGAAAGGAAATACATACCGGCAGTTAGTTCTGTGAGGTCAACCTTGCTATTAAAAGTGCTTTCAGTTTTTACAGCTCTAATATGTTTGATCTGTCTGCCGCTAAGTTCAGAAATTACCATGTTCAGATCACCGGTAGTTTCATTAATTAATTCTATTTCAAAGACTCCTTGTCCGGGGTTTGGATAAACTGAAAAACTTCCTTGTTTATCTTTTTCATAGATGCCTGTAGTTATGCTTGTGTAAGAAGCTTCCCATCCTTCGCCCGATAAATAACTATCACTTGTAAACATTATTAGTACTTTTCCAGAGGTAGAGGTAACCGAAGAAGGGATATTTATTCCGGAAAAACTTCCTAACAATGGTGATCCCATATTGTCACCATCAAAGATATTTACTTTATCAGCACCTGATTCTGTATCAAATGCTGAAAAATTAACCGTTATGGATGTCGCTCCGGGAGGTTGAATTATCCACCTGCAGGATGAATTATTATTATAAAAATGATTGCCACTGCCATCATCAAAATTCCCACTCGGATTATCAAGAAATGTCAGTCCCCAGCAAAAGTCATAGGTTCCTGCAGGACGTATTTTAATAATATGTTGATTATAGTTAAAATTGGATGATCCAGGGCTAAGATCAGATGTTAAGAAATAACCATCTGCATATCCGCCCCAGCCCCAGTTGAAATGAAAATGATCGCTACCCTGATAACCATCGCAAACAAAAGCATGAGCCGACATATTTTGGGTATCGGTTCCGGCATAATATAATGGCCAGAAAGCATCAAGTTCGCTTCTTAAGAGTTCATCCCATTTTTCTTGAGTATACCCACTCTTATAATCTATTTGAGTAGTAGGTGCATAATTAAAATAACTTATCAGGGCATTCCTTGCATTTGAGGAAATTGTGCCTGATCCACTCGGACTGTAATTCATATCTGTTGCAACACCACAGTGATATAACATCTGCGCTACATCAGAATTAGGAGAATTAACATCATCAGGCATATTTGACCAATTATAAGTAGTGGCTCCAAAATTTGCAGATAATGTCCCATATGTAGGATGAAAATATGAATGAGAGCCTGTACCCTGAGTTGGGCTATTGTGATATCTCATAACCTGCCCTATGGCAACAGCTACGCAACCTACAAGTGTATTACCTGCAGGACAAGAATCATTATAAAAGCCTCCCTGATTCCAGGTGGAACTTACTAATGGATTTACTTGCATTATTGATTTTGGATCTTGTTTGGAGAACTGTTCAGAATATTCAATCCATGCATTCCGGGTTTTTTCAGAACTACCTAAGTTATTTTCCTTAGCATAGATTATCTGCTTTTCATAATTATCTAACCATGATGTAAAATTGGGTGGCCGAAAAGAAGGATCTATTTCTCCTTTAAATGAATAAGCAAGGACTGGATAAACAATATCATCAGCAGAAATTATTATAAAACCTTCATTTTCATTAATATTAAAGATATAATACAATGCCTGAGATTTACTCTTGATAGAAAATTCTTCAGTAATAAAAATATCATTAAAAGATACTTTTTTGATCAGGTTTGCTCTTTCATAATAAACATTCTTACCAATAGTTTTGGCTTTTTCTAAACTAACTTCTTCTGCATAGATATGATAAAAGCCAGATACAAGTAAAACAAGGCATATTGCCAGAAATTTTGTCATAATAAAAATTTGTCTGTAGATAAGTATTTTCCCTTTAAAGCGACAAATGTACAATATCTTCAATAATAAGGTGGATTTTTTTACCAAAAATCAACGTTCTGTTGTCTTTTATATGTCCTGCAGGAAAACCAAAACATAAAGGATAGTCGTATTCTTCAACGCATTCCTTGATAATTTCATAAGCAGTTTGGCCATACGGAGTAGTATTATCATTCATTTCACTCATGCTTCCAACAATAAGGCCTGCAAGATTTTCAAGTTTTCCACTTCTTTTAAGATTCATCATCATTCTGTCGATATGATAAAGATACTCATCCAGATCTTCAATAAAAAGAATTTTTCCTTTTGTGTCAATATCAGAAATACTTCCGCAAAGGCTGTATAAAATGGAAAGATTGCCCCCTGTTAGCATTGCTGTTGCTTGTCCTCTTCTATTAAAGGGATGTGGATTTATATTGTAAGATAAACCTTCTCCAAATAAGGCATTTTTAAGTGTTGTAATTGATTGGGAATCCTCCGGAATATTATTGAAATTAACAGGCATAGCACTATGAATGGTTTCAATTCCTAAGTTTGTATGTATATGCGAATGCAAAACTGTTACATCACTGAAGCCTGCTATCCATTTAGGGTTTTTACTAAATTCCGAGAAATCAATATTATCAATTATTTTAACTGTACCATATCCTCCCCTTGCACAAACAATTGCTTTAATTCCCGGATTGTCAAGCATTTGTTGAAAATCAATCAGGCGTTGACTATCAGTGCCTGCGAATTGGTGATGTTCGCTGAAGAGATTTTTCCCAGGTTCAACCTTTAATCCCCATTCTTCAAATATTTTTACTGCTGTTGATATTTCTTCTCCGGAGATTTTTCTGGCTGTGGAAACAATTCCTATAGTGTCGCCTTTTTTGAGGTATTGCGGACTTATCATTGTTCAAAGATATGTAACAATTGCTTACCTTTGCCCAAAACATTTCAAAAATGACTAAGCAACAAAATAAATTCAAAAGATATACGGTAACATCCGCTCTTCCTTATGCTAACGGACCTATTCACATAGGCCATCTTGCCGGTGTATATGTTCCGGCTGATATCTACTCAAGATATTTAAGGTCTATTGGTGAAGATATTATTTTTATTGGTGGTTCCGATGAACATGGTGTTCCTATCACCATAAAAGCAAGACAACAAGGAGTTAGTCCACAGGCAATCGTTGATAAATATCATGGAATTATAAAAAATTCATTTGAGGAATTCGGTATTTCTTTTGATGTGTATTCACGTACCTCTGCAAAGATCCATCATAAAACAGCTTCTGATTTCTTTAAAAAGCTTTACGACAATGGGAAATTCCTCGAAAAAACCTCCTCTCACTATTTTGATGAAGAGAATCAGCAATTCCTTGCCGATAGATATATTACAGGCATTTGTCCACACTGTAATTATGAAAAAGCTTATGGCGATCAATGTGAAAACTGCGGAACTTCATTAAACGCAACCGACCTTATAAAACCAAAATCGGTATTAAGTGGAAATGTTCCTGTTCTGAAAGATACCAAACATTGGTACCTGCCTCTTGATGATTATGAACCCTGGCTAAAAGAATGGATAATCGACGGGCATAAAGATGATTGGAAACCTAATGTTTACGGGCAATGCAAATCATGGATAGATATGGGCTTGCAGCCAAGGGCTGTGACAAGAGACCTGGATTGGGGAGTTAAAATCCCACTGGAAAATACTGAAGGCAAGGTTCTTTACGTATGGTTTGATGCTCCCATTGGATACATTTCTGCTACCAGGGAATGGGCTAAGGTTAATAATCGCGATTGGAAACCATACTGGCAGGATGAGGAAAGTAAGCTGGTTCATTTTATAGGAAAAGACAATATTGTTTTTCATTGTATCATGTTTCCTGCTATGCTCAAAGCAGAAGGCAGCTTTATCCTTCCCGATAATGTTCCTGCAAACGAATTCCTGAACCTTGAAAATGATAAAATATCAACTTCCAGAAACTGGGCAGTCTGGCTTCACGAATATTTACTCGACTTTCCCGGAAAACAGGATGTATTGCGATATGTACTCTGTTCCAGTGCACCCGAAACTAAAGATAATGACTTTACCTGGAAAGATTTCCAGGCTAGAAATAATAACGAACTCGTAGCCATTTATGGAAACTTTGTAAACCGTACAATGGTCTTAACACATAAATATTTTAATGGACAAGTCCCGGAAATATCAGAGCTTACCGAACTTGACAAATCTGTAATTGATGAACTTTCAAAATTTCCTGAGAGAATAGGAGAGAGCCTTCAAAAATACAGATTCAGGGAAGCTTTGGGTGAACTTATGAATCTGGCAAGGCTGGGAAATAAATATTTAACCGACTCCGAACCATGGAAAAAAATAAAAGAAGACGAAAACAGGGTAAAAACAATATTAAATATCTCACTCCAGATATGTGCAAACCTTAGCATATTGTCTGAACCATTCCTGCCATTCTCAGCAAAAAAGCTGGCAGAGATGCTTAATATCCCTCTTCTGAAATGGGGAGATGCCGGAAAAGGTAATATTCTTAAGGCAAAACAACAATTGAACAAAGCATCATATTTGTTTGAAAAAATTGAAGACAGTGTCATAGAACAACAGATTCAAAAATTAATGGATACTAAAGTCGCTAATGAATCAGCAACACCTGATGTACAACAGGGAAAGGAAATCATAGAATATGATGATTTTGCAAAGATGGATATTCGTACTGCAACTATTCTTGAGGCCGAAAAAGTACCAAAGACACAAAAGCTGTTAAAGTTAAAGGTTGATACTGGTCTTGATCAAAGGACTATTATTTCTGGAATAGCAGAATATTATAAGGCTGAAGATATTGTTGGTCAAAAGATTCTTATTTTGGTTAATCTTGCACCAAGAAAAATTCGGGGAACTGAGTCAATGGGGATGATTCTTATGGCAGAAGATAATGAAGGAAGGCTTTGTTTTGCTGTTCCAACTGAAGATTTTCATAACGGATCAACTGTGAAATAGTTGCGGGTTACGGGTTGTAAGCCAAAATCAACTTATAACCCATACCTCATCACTCATAACTAACTTAGCCTTAGCTTCAGCCTTAGCCTTTTTCAATTTGCAAGTCTGAATTTTTCTCAGTAATTTTGCGTCGCATTTATTAAACTCGCATACAAGGCCCCGTAGTTCAATGGATAGAATAGAAGTTTCCTAAACTTTAGATACAAGTTCGATTCTTGTCGGGGTCACTTAATAAAAAGACAACATACAGATAATTAGTATGTTGTCTTTTTTGTGTTAAAGGTTTGTTAAAGGTTTAAGGAAAAACAAAAGGAAATATTGATTGTTCCAAATCTTTGAAACACTAAACTTATTATTATTCGGGTTCGTTCTAAATTAATTCCCCTGACTTTAAGTATAATTTCCATAAAGTGTTGTTATTAAAGTTTTAAGGATAATCCTTTATTTGAATAAAAAAAACCTCTACAAAAAAAGTAGAGGTTTCTTAAATCTTGACCCCATCTATCTAATATATACAGGAAAGAAATATAATAACTATATGTATATATTACCAGTTGGGGGTCCCAATAGAGTTTTAATCCATTAATTTTCAGGTAATAAATGTTCCTATATGGAACTTTCAATACCAACTTTCATAAAGTTATTATATTTTGAAAGATGAGTGTCTTTCCAATAAAACACTCCTTTACAAAATATTTGTCCGTATTTTTTGTGGAGTTAGATGATGGATATAAATGACTAACTATATTAAAGGAAAATAAACATCCTATTGGTTGTCCTTTATCATAAAGTAATATAATAACTATGAAAGATTTCAAGTCCCACTATTTAGAGACAATTAATAAACTAATAAAATCAAGTAAGAATTTAATCTATATAACAATCAAACCTTGTGATAATATATCATTAAACTCATTAAGGTTTCAAGTAAGAAAATCAATTAGAAGTATAGGTAAATCCCTGTCTATTCCATATCCAATGTTTCTTTCAGTAATAGAACTCTCATCAGATATATCAAAAGGGAATAAGTATATAAAGGACTTGGGGTTTCATTCTCATTTGTTTTTAGACACCTCTTCAATCAATGATTTATTTAATGGAAATGAAAAAATTGAAAATATAATCAAAACATCTTTTGAAAAAAATGGAGTAAAAACTGACATAAAGATTGTTGATTCAATAGATATTTATGATATAAACGGATTAAAGTCATATCATTTGAAACAATGTAATTATTTAACCCCTGATTTCATAGATACTAATGTAGATGGATATGATAAGAGAATTAATAGAATAAAAAAATACCTCAACAATCTTTCATCTCCATATAAAATAAAAAGGAAATTTTACTCTGAACAAAACCATTCTAAAAACTCCCTACCTCAACCAAGATTGAATAAAAGTTAAAATGAAGGAATATATCCACAAGATAAATATGAACTCGTAGAGGTATTAAAAACACATTTTTGAGGGGTTTATTTTAATATATACTGACAGGACTATTCCTATTATTTATCAAAAAGAAATTAATCTACTATGAAGACAAAATTTAAGGATTATCAGGAACAAATTAAAAATCTCAAACATATTATGGAAATTCAAAAAAATGAAGAAAATGAATTGAAGAAAAGGATAATAATTGAAAAAGAGAAAAAATTAAAAGAGAAAGAAAAAGAATTGAAAGAAAAAAAACAAAAATTAAACAATCAGTAAATCAGTATTATACAAAATAATTACAAAATAATTACAAAATAATTTTTTTTAAGGACCACTTTGATGTACCTTTAGGATAATGTTGAAAGATTACCAAGAATACAAAAAGTAAAATTCCAAGTAAAATTCCAACTTAACTTTATTACATAACAATTTAAGGAATTTGTTAATCATCTCCTCTGATACAATTATGTTCAGATTTTAGGAAACAATTCCTTATTAAAAAGAAAGGGGGACCTATGACATAACAATACAAAAAAATAAATATGTAAAACAACAATAGGTTGTTATTACAATGGATTATTAAATAAATTGTTAAATATAAATAATATAAATTATGTACCAAGAAGAATATTCGGTCTATTTAGATTTTGACCAAAATGAATTAAGAGGATTCCTAACAACAACATTGAGGGATAAAAAATATGTTGATTTTGAAAAAGATGAAATACAAAATCTCTTAAAAATGGATGACAAAGAGTTTTTTAATTATTACTTTGATCATACATTCCATAGGAACATTATTCCTTTTGAGGGAAATGATTCTAACCATCAACTTTCAATGTGTCGTTTTGATGTTGATGTAGAGTTTGTTTATGAGTTTATTGAACTCTTTGATGATGTTTTGACTAAAGAAAACCTTAGAGAATTAAAACATTTTACAATGTTATTATCAAAGGATGAATTTGAAAATAAATATAATCCTGATGGTTCAGACCCAGACAACGAAGATGACTTTTTTGACAAATAACTCAAAAACTGACATATGAATAAATTAATTTTTCAATATAAAATGAACTATTCAAAAAAATGACCACTCAATAAATTAAGTGGTCATTTTTTAATTCCAAAGGACATCAATCACCGATTTTATACCTCTACAATTAAAATAAAGACACTGGTCAAACGAATTATTAATTCATACTAAAATGTATCACTCATAAACAAACTACAATCAGAGTAGAGGATAGAGTTATTTATTCAAAGAAGGATTTGTCAGTTTCTTCAGTTCCTTCTTCAATTCTGATATTTCCTTATTTATTATTTTAATTCTTAAAAATCTCTCCCTTCTTTCTATTTCCCGTTTCCAAAAATGAATTTGTTTTTCTTCGGACTGAAACTCCTTGTATTTCTTCATTTATTGTTTTATTTTCTGAATGGTTTTCTCCCAAAAGAAAACAATTTGGTATATGAATATCTCCTCTTTGTTATATATATAAATCTGAAAAAGTAGTTTATTATTTGGGAAATTTGAATTGTGTTTTTGAAAAAAAAATACACTGGGAACTTCTAAATAACAAAAAGTATCATAAACTCTCTTCAATGTGGTGTGTCATTTTTATACAGACCATTAAATATTTATTAATAATCATTATATTTGTGTAAAATAAACTGATTGTGGTATTTTATCAAATTAAATATGAATATGGAAAGTTATTTTAATTATTGTGAATTAATTATCGGGTTAATTATTGGGATAATATCCTCTGGGATTGTTTGGGGTTTTTCTTATTGGTATATCAACAGAAAAAGAAAAAAACAATTAGAAAAAAAATATGGAAGAATGGAGGGTGAATATGATGGTTATAGTTTTGAAAAGGTAGATGAAAACAATCCCAGTTTAGGATATAAGAAAATACTTGAAACGGATTCAGTAAGTGAAGTTGAAATAAAATATTCACACGATAATATTCTTAAAATCACTTTAACCCAATTAAAAGAAAACTTAGTTTGGGAAGGATATATAACTATGGAGTTAGAAAATCTTGGTTCAGTTGTTTGGAAATATAAAAACTTAAAGAAGATTGATGATAAGGAACAATATTGGTTTGGACTCAAAAGATGTATAATAAATGAGGATACTGAAAATAACCTGAAACAAATTTATTTGATTGGTGAAAAAGAAGAGGGTTTTGGTAAATGTTACCAGAAACCCAAAGTACACAACTTTCGGTAAGTTGCAGTACATAAAAATCGGCAATCAAGAATACACAATTTCATCCTGATTTTTTTAATTTTTATTTTTATCAAAAATAGTTTTTCTATTT
>Ga0222627_1000030_pt1 | contig 107661 bp, 86 predicted proteins | sample AntAcemetageno93_FD_179859 | JGI IMG/M metagenome (GOLD analysis project Ga0222627, IMG submission 179859) | Saline water microbial communities from Ace Lake, Antarctica - #93 | ecosystem: Environmental > Aquatic > Non-marine Saline and Alkaline > Saline | place: Antarctica: Ace Lake... | reverse complement strand
TGAAATTTTATTTGTAATTTTACTCATGAGAAAGTTTGTTTTTGTTGTGGTTAACAGGCTGTAAGATAATAAATTATTACTTGCAACCAACAAACTTTCTCATTTTTTTATGAATAATTCAGGTTAGCACCTTTTTCGCAATAACTCTCATATTCAGCTAAGTTTTATGCAAATATACAAATAAAGTTACCAAATTGGTAATTTTTATTTAAAATATTTACAAATACTGTGTTTTTATCTTTCTTTACAAGCATATAAATGCATTAAATACTTCGTTAATTTCTCAATATCGTAATGATAAACTTTCAACAGGACTCTTGATCTTTGAAAGGTCTTTAGTTGAGACATGTGTGTAAATCTCTGTTGTCTTTAGTGAATTATGACCTAATAGAGTTTGAATGTATCTTAAATCTGTTCCATCTTCAAGTAGATGTGTGGCAAACGAATGTCTTAATGTATGTATTGTTGCTGGCTTATTGATACAAGCTCTTACCATTGATTTTCTTAGAATATTTTGCACACTTCTGGAACTATACTTACCACCTGTTTGCCCCTCAAATATATATTCCTTTGGTTTATATACAGAATAGTATTTACGTAATAATTTTATTGTTGTCAATGACAATATTGTTGTTCTATCTTTCTTTCCTTTTGCACCTCTAACCAATAATAACTGTCTGTCGCTTTGAATATCTGTTAATTCTAAATTGATTAACTCTGATAATCGTAAACCACATGAATAGATTGTTGTAAGAATTGCTTTGTGCTTTAGATTAATTGTATGATTAATAATTGATGCAACCTCTTCCTTGCTTAATATCAGAGGCAATTTTCTTTCTTTTCTCGGACGGTCAATATAATAAAACCGGTGCGGCAGGTTCTGAACCACCTCATAATAAAACTTAATTGCATTGATTGCCTGGTTCTGATATGAATTTGAATATCCATTTTTTAATAAGTGCTTTAAATAATCTTTAATATCATTCTCATTTATTTCGAGTAATTCCATATCATGATAATAATTGATGAAACTCTCAAACATAGCAATATATGTTTTTGCTGTATTTGGACTATACCTCTTTAATTCCAGTTTATCAATAAACTCAACAGGGCATGACCTCTTATTTGCAGTTTTCCTTAGCTTATAATGAGTGAAGTCAGGTTTTTCAATGGCTGTATTGACAGGTTTATCTTTAAAAAAGTATTTGCAGTTGACCCACGCTATACCACGGAAAGTATTAAATATCTGGTCGAGGTTACCTTTTGTGTTTCTTACATACAAAGTATTAAGCTCTTTACTCCATGTTGGAGCATTTAAAGTTTTTATTAATGATTGAATAACTGGGTCGGCTTTATATTCAATGCCAATCTTTTTTTCTCCATTAACTACTAAATGCCTTAATGTGATTGACCTAAAGTTTTTAGTCATATAAATAAATTAAACATTGCCGAAATATAAGTCATGTTGAGCATCTTACAAAGTCTAACTATATATTTAAACGAATAATATTCGCATAGATAAACATTTACATAGATGTTTAAATAAATGATAAAAAACAAGTGATATGGAAGAAAGAAAAAAATGCATGTTTTGTGGAATGCCATTTACTGGAAGAATTGATAAGAAATTTTGTTCGCATTATTGCAGAACCGCGTACCACAATGCAAATAATCATAAAAATGAAAAACTCTTTAAAGAAATTGATCGGCAACTCAAAAAAAACAGAAGTATTCTTAAAAGACTAAATCCTGCTGAAAATAATACGGTTGCAAAAAATATGCTGATAAAATCAGGATTCGATTTTCAATTCTTTACTCATTACCTGAAAACAGAAGATTCTAAAGTTTACCTTTTCTGCTATGAATTTGGGTACAGGGACCTGAAGAAAAATGGTAAATACTATTTGGTGAAACAAGAACCATGATTCAAATATCCTATTAATTTCTTTTAACTGCAACTTTATGCAAATAAGAAAAGGCTTCAAGCTTTGTATTGTCTACAAAAGAAAAAAGCCACCCACAATGTGGATGGCTTGATTTGTCTTGTGGGCGATATAAGATTAGCTTCGCTGATCTGTGGGGGTGTGAATCAAACCAAATAAAGCCATGAACTTTGTTCTCTTGTCTTTTCCCTTTTACATCAAGTTACAAGCAAGCTTGCAGGATGTAAAAGAAAAAAGCCAACTGCTTCGCAGATGGCTTTTTTTGGTTTGTGGGCGATATAAGATTCGAACTTATGACCCCCTGCTTGTAAGGCAGGTGCTCTGAACCAGCTGAGCTAATCGCCCTCAAAAAGAGGTGCAAATATATAGCCTTTTTTTTTATTAACAATGATTTTTTTGTTTTTTTCGCAGGTTTTTGTCCGGGCATTTAAAAAGTAGCAGTGGCAGTTGCCAGTCCACAGTAAGCAGGCTGCAGATGATAATGATATTTAGATACAAAGATGCAATCGAACAATGTAACAATATAGCAATAGAACAATCGAACAATAGAGCAATAGAACAATTGAAAAAACCAATAAAAACACTAAATTTGTAAGCAATAAAGCATTGTATATTGAGAACGCAGAAAATCCTGACAAGGACATTATTTATATTTCTATCCCTCACTTTCATCTCCTGTAGTACCACCAAACTACTGAAGGAGAATGAAAACCTGCTTGTGAAAAATTCTGTTACGATTGATAAAAAAAATAGTATCACAACTGATGAACTGAATGGGTACATACAGCAGAGACCAAATAAAAAATTTCTTGGGGTATTTCGGTTCAACACATGGGTCTACTTAAAAACAGAAAAGGGTAAAGAAAGCGGCTTTAATAAGTGGATAAACAAAGTTGTTGGCAAAAATCCAGTGATACTGGATACTAATATAGCTAATAACTCAGCTGAGCAAATTAAAATGTATCTGAATAATAAAGGGTATTTTCATTCTGAAGTTTATAAAAGTGTTGATATTCGCCGAAAGAAAGCAAAAGTGATTTATTTTGTTAATCTGTTTGAGCCATATAAAATTAAAAAGATCAGCTATCAGGTCGACGACAGAAAATTATTGCATCTACTGGATGAAGGTAAAAAAAAGTCATTAATAGAAATTGGTAATATTTATGATGCTTACACCCTTGATGATGAAAGGACCAGGATCACCAAATTCTTTAAAAATGAAGGCTATTACTATTTTACAAAGGAATATATCACATATAAAGTTGATAGTGCCTTTAAAAATCATCAACTTGATATTGAGCTTGATATAAAAAATGTCAGGATCTCTTCAGGCAAAAATGAAGGAGAGTATACGGAAAGAGAGCATAGGAGATATTATTTTGATAAGTTTTTTATTTTTCCTGATTATAAAACTTTACGCCAGGATTCACTTGTTACGGACACTGTATTTTTCAGACCAAAACTTAATGAACAATTTTTGAATAGCGAACCATATAATTTTATTTACCATGATAAATTGAGGATCAAACCTCAGGTCATCACACGCTCTGTTTTTATTAATTCTGATAGTTATTATAATTTAAAAGATGTTGACGAAACGTATAAAGGGCTTTCTGAACTTCGCCTGTATAAATTTGTCAATATTCAATTTCAGCCCAGAGAGGGAGATTCTTTATTGAATAAGAAAAAAGATGGAATATTAGATACATACATTCAGTTACGCAGGTTTCCGGTGCAATCGTATTCTATAGAAGCTGAGGGGACTAATTCAGCCGGAGATCCTGGTCTGGCTGCAAATTTTATCTATCAAAACAAGAATATTTTCCAGGGAGCCGAAATTTTTAACCTGAAGCTGAGAGGTGCAGCAGAAATGCAGAGCAGGTTCGGCGAAAGTTCAGAAACATCCTTTTTGTTTTTTAATACCTTTGAAACGGGAATAGAAGCCAGCCTTTATATCCCAAAATTCCTTATCCCTGTTAAGCCTGAAAGGTTTTCAAAATATTTCCAGCCAAAAACCAATTTTAATATAGGTTATAACTATCAAAACAGACCTGATTACAGAAGGCATATTACAAATGTATCCTTCGGTTACGACTGGAAGGAATCAGAAACTAAAAGACATATTTTCTTCCCGGCTGAAATCAACCTTGTAAAGATATTTCCTGATACAGCTTCAGATTTTTGGTACAACGTTGAAAATTCCAAGGATCAACGTCTTAAAAATCAATATACTGATCATTTAATACCTGGACTTAAATACAGTTTTATTTTTAATAACCAAAGAACAACGAGAACAGGACATTTTATATACTTTAATCCAACCTTTGAATCAGCCGGTAATTTAATTAAGTTGATCGACAATATTGTTGGTGCTCCTAAAACTGAGGATGGATATCATACTTTGTTTAATATTCAATATGCACAATATGTCCGTCTGAACTTTGATTTTCGGTATTACAGGATTTTAATCCATGATCAGGCAATGGTTTACAGACTGTATGCAGGAGCCGGTATTCCCTATGGTAATTCTAATGTATTGCCATTCGAAAAGGTGTTCTACGCAGGCGGAGCTAATGGAATGAGAGGGTGGGAAATAAGGTCTCTGGGCCCGGGAGCATATAAGGACACATCTTCCGTTGAGTTTGAGAAGAATGGTGACATTCAGATTGAAGCAAATATCGAATACAGATTCCCTCTCTATAAGATATTCAAAGGGGCAATATTTACTGATGTTGGAAATATATGGCTTAATAAAAAGAGTGATGAATTACCCGGGGGTGAATTTATTTTTAATAAGTTCATTACACAAATGGCAATTGATGCAGGATTAGGACTCCGTCTGGATTTCAGCTTTTTTATCTTCAGGATCGATGCTGCAATAAAAGTAGGCGATCCGTCAAAGAAAGATAATAAATATTGGGTTAATCTTGGAAAACTAAGCTTGCCGGATGTTCTGTGGAATTTTGGAATTGGATACCCGTTCTAAAAATTACGAATTTCGAATTACGAATTACAGGTTTGTTTTTACATATAATCTGTAAACTGCAACAACTAGTAGATGAATCAAGCCCAAATACAATCCTTGCTGATAAAAAAATTCCCCTACGACCCTACATCAGGGCAAAGGGAACTTGTAGTACGGCTATCAGCTTTTCTTGTAAATCCTGAGAAGAATTCCATTTTTGTGATAAAAGGATATGCAGGAACGGGGAAAACTACTATTGTCAGTTCCCTGGTAGAGGTGCTGCCATATCTTAAGAAAAGATCCGTGTTAATGGCACCAACGGGCAGAGCTGCAAAGGTACTTGCTCACTATTCAGGGAAACAAGCTTTCACTATACATAAAAAAATATATTCGGTCCGGACTACAAAGGATGGGAGTATAAATTTAGTTCTCCGGAAAAATCTCCATAAAAACACTCTATTTATTGTTGATGAAGCATCCATGATACAGGATACATCAGTTCCGGAAAACTATAAGCTGTTTGCACACCATAAGCTTCTTGAAGATCTGTTTTACTATGTTTATAATGCTGAAAATTGTAATATCCTGCTTATAGGTGATAAAGCACAATTGCCACCTGTTGGCCTGGATATAAGCCCAGCTCTTGATCTTGAATATTTAAAAACAAATTATAATGTTTCTGCTGCTGAATATGAATTGAAGGAAGTAGTCAGGCAATCGCGGGAATCAGGAATTCTTATGAATGCTACAATTATCAGGAATAAAATTTATCAAAAAGGGAAGTTTCTGCCGATTTTTTCGATTAACAATCATTGTGATATAGAACGAATCAGTGGAAATGAGTTTGAGGATAGCCTGAATGATGCACACTCTAAATATGAGCTGGAAAATACTATTGTTATCACAAGGTCAAACAAAAGGGCAAATATATTTAATCAGGAAATTAGAAACAGAATACTTTTCAGAGAGAATGAAATTACTTCAGGCGACTTAATGATGGTTGTGAAGAATGATTATTTTTGGTTACCCCCGGATTCCGGAACAGGGTTTATTGCAAATGGAGATATCATAGAATTACGGAGAATAGGGAAGATCCAGGAACTATATGGTTTCAGATTTGCTGATGTTACTATTCGATTATTGGATTATCCTGAAGAGATGGAGTTTGATGTAAAAATACTCCTTGATACTATTATGGCTGAGTCTCCTTCACTTTCCCCGGAATCATGGAGAAAGCTTTACAATGAAATTATGCAGGATTATATGGATATTCCCCAAAAGCGGATTCGCATGGAAAAGCTAAGGAACAATCCGTTTTTTAATGCCTTGCAGGTAAAGTTTGCTTATGCCATGACTTGTCATAAAACCCAGGGAGGACAATGGCAGGTTGTTTTTGTCGACCAGGGGTATATCTCAGATAAACATCTTAACAAGGAATTTCTAAGATGGCTGTATACTGCTGTTAGCCGAGCAACAAAAAAGCTATACCTGGTGAATTTTCATGATAGGTTCTTTGAATAAAAGTTGCGGGTTGCGAGTTCTTGAACCCGAAACACGTAACCCGTAACAAGCAATTTCTTGATGAAACCTTAGCTTTGATTTCTTCCTTTCACAAACTCCAAACTATGTTCTTTTAACGACTCAGATACCGGAATAAACTCAATCCCGATGGCCTTCTTTATTTTTTCATTAGAATAATGATGGATGTTGCGACTGGTACGTGCTGTTTCTTTAGTAATAAAAGGTTTAGTGCCGCTTATAAATGCTGTGATTTTGAAAAACCGCCATGCTAACTCCTGTACTATTCTTGGTGCCATTATCGATGGGGGCTTTTTGCCAAGAAATCCTGCAAGAAGTACAAAGAAATCACGATAAAATAAATTTTCACTGTTTATAATAAAGCGCTCATTAACAATTTCACTTTCCATTAGCTGCACCATTGATCTTGCTACATCTCTTACATCAACATAGCCATTCATACCTTTAGTATAAACTTTTAATCCTTTCCATATTGTTAAGATCAGTCTTGTGCTCAACGAATCATTACCACCTGATCCTAAGATGACTGATGGGTTTACAACTATAGCATCCAGTCCTTCTTTAACACCTCTCCAGACTTCGCGCTCTCCACCATATTTACTAATGGCGTAATAGGAGTTATTTTTTGAAGTTTTCCATTGTGTCTCTTCAGTTGTGACTTTATCATTATCTGCTCTACCTAGTGCCGCAATCGAGCTTACATAACATAACTTCTTTATATTCTTTTCTAAGGCAATATTGACAATGTTTGCAGTGCCTTCAATATTGATCTTCATCATTTTATTCCGGTCCGAAGGATTAAATGATATTAATGCAGCACTATGATAAATTTGAGAAATACCTTCTAAAGCATCTTCCAGAGAAAAAATATCCAAAACATCACCTACTACCCAGTCTACTTTATTGAACATCTCCTTATCACCAGGAAAATATTTAGAAAATACCTTTCTTACGATGGCAAGATCACTGTTTTTACGTTTTAATGCACGCACATTTTTGCCTGCTTTGAGTAGTTCACATATTAAATATGAACCCACTAATCCGGTTCCTCCTGTAACAAATATCATGGCGCAAAGCTAGTTATTTTATAGGAAAATAATTGTTTTATGCACTTCAAAATTTTGTGAGTAAATTTGGGCAAAGTATAAGGTTGAAGGTTGTAGGTATAAGTGGGTTTGCATAACTGCTACTGCTACTGCAACTGACCTTTTACCTTATACCTACTACCTTCTACCTTATCAGCAATGTGAGAATCACCATAATTCCGGGAAGCCATAAACAATTAGGTAAGATAATAGATTTTTATCACAATAAATTTACCTTTGCAAAAAATTATTATCATGGATTTTATAGAAGAATTGAAATGGAGAGGCATGGTACATGATATGATGCCGGGTACCGTGGAACAACTCAAAAAAGAAATGACATCCGGCTATATTGGCTTTGACCCATCATCAGACTCATTACATATCGGGAACCTTGCAGCTATCATGCTCTTGAAGTTTTTTCAGGTGGCAGGACATAAGCCTATTGTTCTTGTTGGGGGAGCAACGGGTATGATAGGTGATCCTTCGGGAAAGTCAGAAGAGAGAAATCTTCTTAATGAAGAGGTGTTACGCTATAATCAGGAGAAGATCAAGATTCAACTTGAGAAGTTCCTCAATTTTAGTGATAAGCCTAATGGAGCTGTCATGGTTAATAATTACGACTGGATGAAGGAATTTAGCTATCTTGACTTCCTCAGGGATATTGGCAAACATCTTACAATTAACTATATGATAGCTAAAGATTCTGTAAAAACACGTATGGAATCCGGAATATCATATACAGAATTCAGTTATCAGCTTGTGCAGGGATACGACTTTTTAAATTTGTATGAGAACCACAATTGCAAATTGCAAATGGGTGGATCTGATCAGTGGGGTAATATTGTTACCGGTACTGAGCTTATAAGAAGAATTAATTCCGGTAATGCTTATGCTTTGACCTGCCCTTTGTTAACAAAAAGTGACGGAGGGAAATTCGGTAAAACGGAGGAGGGCAATATCTGGCTCGACCCTAAAAAAACATCTCCCTATAAATTTTACCAGTTCTGGCTTAACACCTCTGATGATGATTCAGTTAATTATATTAAAGTATTTACTCTGCTCACTAAGGAGGAAATTATTGAGTTGGTAAAACAGCACAGAAAATCCCCGCATGAACGTCTTCTACAAAAAACTCTTGCAAAGGAGATTACAATACGCGTTCATTCAGAAAAGGATTATGACGCAGCTGTCGAAGCCTCTTCTATACTTTTTGGAAAAGGTACTGCTGAAACTTTAGCTAATCTGCCGGAAGATATGTTTCTCTCAGTATTTGAAGGTGTCCCCCATTGTGACATTTCCAGAGATGAACTGAAAAAGAATATTAGTGTGCTCGATTTGCTTACCATGTATTGTAGTATTTTCCCTTCTAAAGGCGAGGCAAGAAGAATGTTAAAGGATGGAGGTGTGCAGATTAATAAACATAAAGTTAATGATGCTATTATGATCAAGGAAGAGATGTTGATCAATAATAAGTACTTCCTCATACAAAAAGGGAAAAAGAATTATTTTCTGGTTAGAGTCATGTAGGATGTTTCATGTAATCACATTATATCACACAGCTTGAATTATAACAAAAGAACAATACTAATAATAAAAAGGAATGCTTAGAACTCATACATGTGGAGAACTAACCACTAAAAATATTAACCAAAAAGTTACTCTTTGCGGTTGGGTACAAAAGTCGAGAGACCTTGGCGGTATGACCTTTATAGATATGAGGGATCGTTATGGTATTACTCAGCTGGTCTTCGACATGGAAACAAGCAAGCAGCTTTGTGAAGAGGCCAGAAAACTGGGAAGAGAATATGTTATTTGTGCTACAGGCTCCGTGGAGGAAAGGAGTAATAAGAATTTAAAGATCCCTACTGGTGAAATTGAAATAATTGTTGAGAAGCTTGAAGTTTTAAATGCTGCTAAGCTTCCTCCTTTTACTATTGAGGATAATACTGATGGCGGTGAAGAGCTTCGTATGAAATTCCGCTATCTCGACCTGAGGAGAAATATAAATAAAGATAATCTCTTATTGCGGCATAAAATGTCAATAGAGACGCGTAATTATTTGAACTCCCAGCAATTCATAGAGATTGAAACTCCGGTTCTGATAAAATCAACACCTGAAGGAGCACGCGATTTTGTTGTCCCCTCAAGAATGAATCCTGAAAAATTCTATGCACTGCCTCAATCGCCACAAACATTTAAGCAATTGTTAATGATAGCGGGCTATGACAGATATTTCCAGATTGTCAAGTGCTTCAGAGATGAAGATCTCAGGGCCGACCGCCAGCCTGAGTTTACACAAATCGATTGCGAAATGTCGTTTGTTACACAAGATGATATCTTACATACTTTTGAAGGTCTCACTAAGCATTTATTCAAAACAATACTTAATGTTGAGATAAGTGACTTCCCGAGAATATCTTATGATGATGCCATGAAATATTATGGTAGTGATAAACCGGATATAAGGTTTGACATGAAATTCGTAGAGCTGAATCATTTAGCTAAAAATAAAGGATTCAATGTTTTTGATCAGGCAGAATTGATAGTAGGTATATGTGCAAAATCCTGTGCTGATTATTCCAGAAAACAACTTGATAAGCTTACCGACTTTGTAAGAAAGCCCCAGATAGGAGCTAAAGGCCTTGTTTATGTTAAATGTAATGAAGATGGTAGTTTTAAGTCATCTGTTGACAAATTTTACACACAGGAAGATCTCAAACTTTGGGCAGATGAGTTTAAAGCTGAACCCGGTGACCTGCTTCTTATCCTTGCCGGGGAGACAGATACAAGCCGTAAAGCTCTAAGCGTTTTACGGCTTGAAATGGCTGAACAGCTAGAGCTGAAAGATATAAATGCATATCGTCCGTTATGGGTTGTCGACTTCCCTCTTCTTGAATGGAATGAAGAATCTCAAAGATATCATGCCATGCATCATCCTTTTACCTCTCCAAAAGAAGAAGATATTTCAAAGTTAGAGTCAGATCCGGGAAGTGTCAGGGCCAATGCATACGATCTGGTGATCAATGGGGTTGAGATAGGTGGAGGTTCTGTTAGAATTCACAATAAGGAATTACAAAACACTATGTTTAAAACACTTGGATTTTCAGATGAAGATGCCCAGGATCAATTTGGGTTTTTGATGAATGCATTTGAATATGGCGCCCCTCCTCATGCCGGAATAGCTTTTGGTTTCGACAGGTGGACAGCCCTCTTCGGTGGTTCTGAATCAATACGAGATTATATTGCCTTCCCAAAAAATAATATGGGAAAGGATGTGATGATAGATTCACCTTCGGGTATTTCTGAGGTGCAGTTGGAAGAATTGAGGTTAAAGATAGTGAATGATAAAAAATAGCATTTAGAACCCCGTTCATCGTAGCGTCCACGCTACGATGTGAATTCAATGGAGAAGTGTGGACTCTTCGCCAAACTCAGACCAGGGGGAGAGGTAAATAATGAATTTAGGTGTAACTTATGGCCCCAAACCAAATAGAAATAATGTCCCCGGTAGGCTCCTACGAATCGCTTACTGCTGCAATACAAGGCGGAGCTGATGCTGTTTATTTTGGGATAGAGCAGCTTAATATGAGGTCACGCTCTTCCAATAACTTTACACTTGATGACCTTGTTAAAATATCGGAGATCTGTGAAGAAAATAATATTCGCTCATACATCACTCTGAACACAATCATATATAACAGAGAGCTTGAGCTCATGCGCACAATTGTTGATGCTGCCGGGGAAAACAATATCACTGCAATCATTGCTTCCGACATTTCCGTAATTAAATATGCCCGTGAACAAGGAGTGGAAGTTCATATTTCCACACAATGTAATATAACCAATATAGAAGCTGTGAGGTATTATTCTGAATTTGCTGATGTAATGGTTACTGCACGCGAGCTTAGCCTTGAACAAGTGGCGGAAATAACCGGGCTTATTAAGGAAGAAAATATCAAAGGTCCATCCGGGGAGTTCATTCAAATTGAAATATTTGCTCACGGAGCACTATGTATGGCTGTTTCAGGCAAGTGTTATCTTAGCCTTGATAATTATAATTCTTCTGCTAACAGGGGCACATGTCTGCAAGGATGCCGACGATCGTATATTGTTAAGGATAAAGAAACAGATATGGAACTGGAGATTGACAATGAGTACATTATGTCGCCCAAAGATCTTAATACCATCGGATTCCTTGATAAGATTCTTAAGGCCGGAGTAAGGGTTTTAAAGATTGAAGGCAGGGGACGTTCACCCGAATATGTTAAAACAGTTACACAATGCTACAGAGAAGCTGTTAATTCATGGTTCGACGGCACTTATACGAAAGAAAATATCGAAATCTGGAATAACAAATTATCAACTGTTTATAACAGGGGATTCTGGGATGGATACTATTTAGGCAGAAAGCTTGGTGAGTGGACTGAGAAGTATGGTTCACAGGCTACACAGAAAAAACAATATATTGGAAAGATCAATAACTATTTTTCTAAGCTTGGTGTAGTAGAGCTGAAAATTGAAACTAACTCTCTTTCAATTGGTGATGAAATCCTTATTATCGGGCCAACAACAGGAGTTTATGAGGATAGTGTGAAAGAGATCCGTATTGACCTGAAAGCCACAAATAATGCCCAAAAAGGCGATGTTTGTTCTTTTGCTGTAAAGAGTCTGGTGCGTAGATCGGATAAGGTTTATAAGATAATCAGCGCGGCCATGTAGCCGCACAGCCGTGCCTCTTTATGGGAATCTCCTTTTAAAGATCAACGTAAATTTATTCTCGAAAAAGATATCCCATTCTTCGTCATTCTTATATTTTGCTATGCTTTTGTCGTATGTTTCCTTCTTAAGAGGATATGTATTGTCATCGGCAGTAAGTAAAACTATATATTCAGCATCACTAACATCCGGATACTGATATATTCTGTCGCGGAAAGCAATATGAGGAACTAGCATCGTTTGTGCGCTTACAATAGCATCATCAGGTATCTTTTCTAATATTTTATGCACACAATAAACATCAAAATCCCTTACATAATGATTTTTCTTATAAAACTGATGGTTTATAGAATTATACCAGGTTGAGACACGTTTGTCCAATACACTAACAGTTGTAATGATGGTAAGTCCAACAAGTAGGTAAGCAATCAACCTATGTTTCTTTTTGTTTTTATATTCAATGATCCAGGTAAATGCAACCAGAGTGAGAATTGGCGCAAATTCTATTGAATACTGGTAGTTTATCCCCCATTTCCCAGGATCATCGTTAAATAGCTTCTGAGCATATATTGGGATAAGCATTATTAAATACTGTGGCTTTAAAAACAGGAAAACTCCGCCTGAAAGAAGAACTACAAAATGCAATTCTGACTTCACTCCAACAGCAGATGAAATATTAAGGTGATTCTCAAATAATAGGCTAAAAATATATCCCGGCCTTTGGAGGATAGTTGCAATTACCTCACCAAAATTATTACCCAGAGCACTATAGTCAAAATGAATATATTCCCTGCTTTCGTTTGCCAGAGCAGGCATTATAAACTTCATTATAACTAAAAAATATATCAACGCAAGTACTGTAAACAGGGAAATATATTTAAGTTTATGAATCTCCTTATAATGCAATACGATAAGTCCTAGGCCGATAAAAAACATCCATAACGACATATTCTCTTTACTGATCAGGATGAGGACGAACATAATGCTAGCATTAGCCCATTTATCATAGCGGATGAAATACAGAAACCATGGAACAAACATAGCTCCTACAACATTATCATGAAAATCGAAGCCCAGAGCTGAATAAATACCCCATAATGAGAAAAAATGAATAATCGCAAGATTAGCCATTTTCCTGCTGCCACTTAGTTTCCTGATATAAAAATAAATACCTGTACCGCCAAATAAAATGGATAAGATCTGCAGGATTAACATAGAATATGATCCGAATATCCAATATAAAGGTGAAAATAGTATAGGTAGGAGCTGAAAATGATCACTTAAAATATTGTCAAACCTTTCGTAAGTGAGCAAGCCTTCGTTCCATCTGAAATGAGCATAGTCAAATATGGCATTATTCCTAATACCAAGATCCCATGCATAGGTCCTGAAATTATAATGATTAACTATAGAGATCGAACAAAATATCAGGGCAAAAACCCCTAAGATGATTAGTAGTGGCCTGTGGTCTTTAAAATTTATATTCCTAAATATCCTATTCATTATATTGTTCTGTGTCAATCTTATTGATTTTAGAACAAGGATCAACGATATGTGATTTTCAATTTTAACTTATGATCTGAAATCAAAAATCGTTAACTGAGCGAAGCGAACTCATGAACTCCATTTAAAATTAATAATAAGTGAATAATCCTTATTCATTATTCAAAACATGATCAGTATACTTTTATCAAATAAAGCCTCGTACCCTGAAACTTAATTTCAAAAGTATAAAACTCATTTATCTTTAACCTATTGTTTCTGATTTTTTTGAGATTGTTGTTGTCTACTAAATAATAGATATCATCCTTGAGTACGGTCTTTTCTTTTTTCAGAATTGTACCTCTCTCCCTGCTTATATAAAAACTTGCATCATGATCGATAGGTGTTGAATCATAAACATAAAGATCTTCTCCTGCTGTCATTCTGCCCACTTCAATTGCATCGGCCTTGTATTGTTTTTCAGCAGAAGATCGCTCAGGCATAAGAAAAACATTAAATGCTATTCTAAACAATAGTATTACAATTACAAATATTATCAATCGGGAATCTTTTAGTTTTATGAACAAAAAACTAAGAATTGCTATCATTACAGCCAGGAACGCACTTTTTAGAAAAATATACGGGATATCCTTTGTTACTTCTATAAAAGGGAAAATCATTGCTCCGGGAATGGCGAGAAAACAAAGAAGCAAGAGAATATAATCAGGAATTTTTCTTTGGATATCATTAATCTTGCACTGTTTTTCATACATAAATGTCAGGACAATAAATAAAAGTGGAAACAACATAAAAAGATATCTTGGATGAATGGCAGGAGATATCCAGTAAAATGCGATATTAATAATAAAGATCAGAAATGAAAATTTTATAAAGGGATCACTGAGAACTATCTTTTTTAAGCCTTTCCTGAACAAGCAAACAATAAGTATTGTCCAGGGTGCAAACTGATACATCATTTCAACCGGAAAAATAAAAATGTGCAAAAGAGCTTTCAGGAAACCCTGTCCGACAACAGTACGCTGACTGGACTCAATAAATAACCTTGAATAAATATTTTCGAGTGAGTTATATTGATAATAAGTATAATAGTAACTGCCAATAATCAGAGCAAACAAAAATAAACCCGTAAAATGTGCTAAACTGAAAAGTTTTTTCCAGTTTTTCATGTAGATAAAAAACACCAGTAAAGTAAGTCCTTGAAATAATATAGATGGCATACCTTTCATCAGGAATCCTAAAGCAGTGATGAGATAAGAAAACAAGAACAGGTAATAAAACTTTGATTTTTGGTAAAAATGATAGATCAGCATAAAGCTTAAAAAAACCAGAGATGAGTAAAAAATGTCGATCAATCCCTGAAAGGAATCCCATAATAATACTCTTCCTCCGGTGATCAGTATCAGTGCATTTAATATCGCAATCTTGTTACCATAATGTTTTCTCACAAAAACGAAGATCAGGAATCCAAAGAACAATAAAGATATGACTGTTGGGAGACGGAGGGCAAACTCACTAAATCCTCCACAAAGTTTTGTAGACAATATCAGTATCCAATTATATAGAGGAGGTTTGTTATAATAAAATTCTCCATTGATAGTAGGGACAAAATAATTATCAGTAAGAGTCATTTCCAGTGCAACAATTCCCCTGGTAGGTTCGTCTGTGATTAATGGGAGCAGGCCGAGATTGATGAACAAGGCCGGAAATAAGAGGATAATGGCAATTATGTATAATGCCAGGTTATTTGATTTTAAATATTGTATTAACGGTTTCAAAAATGCTTTTTCGTATTAAATGAATAATAGATCCCACTCAACGACATGATCGCAGTCATAATGTAAAACACCAGACTCAGAGCTATAGATCTGTCCATATCAAGGCTTAATAATTGTGCTCCATAAAAAAAAGTTAATTCTCTTGATCCCATACCACCAATAGTTAAAGGAAATGCGTAAACGATGGATGATATCAGAAAAACGAATAAATACTCCGGTTTAGAATCTTCAACACCAATTGCCCGTAGTATCAGGTATGCAGCAAGCACCTGTGAAAGCTGAACAACCAACGAGTGTAAGGTGGTTTTTGTAAATGCACTCAGAAAATCACGCTTAATGAATTTCATAAACAGATAAAAGGCATATACAGCTACTGGAATCAATATCCAGATCAAGCTTTTGTAAGTTATCTGGTAACTGACAAAATATGAAAACACAATTGCAAGACAAAACACTACTAACATCCCACTAAGTCTGTCGAAGAAAACAGCCCAAAAAAGACTTTTAACTTTTACATCGAATTTTTTATTCAGCAGATAAATTTTATATCCGTCACCTCCAATCCCTCCGGGAAGGAAAAGGTTATAGAACATTCCAAGAAGATATAGTTTGAAGTTATAGGATTCAGATATATGAATTTCTATGGATCTGAAGAAGTTATTCAGTCGGAAAGCAGCAACTGTTTTTGAAAAGACAAACAAGAGAAATGCAAAAAAGAGGTATAATAAATTCGAAGAACTTATTATTTCCATTACATCTCCGAAATTGATCTTTGAAAATATCAGATATAAGATCCCTGCTGTTATGGCTGTTTTTAGGGTGAGTTTTATATATTTTTTAATTTTCACCTGTGCTGATGTTTCTGATCTTATATGGTTTCTTTTTCTGAGATTCGAAATAGGTTCTTATCACCAGCTCTGCAACAATACCAATAGTAATTAATTGTATACCTGCCAAAGTCATCATTATTCCCAGTAATAATAGAGGTTTTCCCCACAGATCATGCCCCATCAGTTTAACTGCGAGCAAATAAAAGTCTATTATCACACCAATTCCCAAAATACCAACACCCAAAGTACCAAACAAATGCATCGGCTTTTGCATATATTTTTTAAAAAAGAGCATAAGCAAAAGGTCACTTACAACCCTGAAAGTCCTGCCAATACCATATTTCGATTTACCAAATTGCCTTGCATGATGCTTAACATTTACCTGATGTATCCTTGCTCCCTGAAGGCTTGCAAGCACCGGAATAAAACGATGTAATTCACCATAAAGCCCGAGGTTTTTAGCTGTGTCGCTTTTGAATATTTTAAGCGCACAGCCATAATCCATTATCTTAACATCAGTGGTCTTTCGTATGATAGCATTTGCAATTTTACTTGGTATTTTTCTTAAGAACATACCATCCTGCCTGTTTGCTCTTATCCCGTTAATCAGATCCCAATCCTCTTTTTCAGCTAATTCTAAAAGCATTGGAATATCAGAAGGATCATTTTGAAGGTCACCATCCATAGTTACAATATATTCTCCTTCTGCATGGTCGATACCACCGGCAAGTGCTGAGCTTTGCCCGAAATTTTTCCTGAACTCAATAAGTTTTACTTTTTTACTGTTTAGTGATCTTATCTCTTGCACAGTATTATCCGTTGATCCGTCATCAACATAAATTATCTCAAAATCAATCCCCTGAAGTGATTCAAAGATGCTCTTCACCAGAGGCTTGATATTATCTTCTTCATTAAAAACAGTTACTACTATGGATAGTTTTGGCATTTTTTAGTTTTTTCTTTTTAAGTTTATATTATAGAATATTTTTTCGCCACTAAAACACTAAAACACAAAATCCCACTAAAGATACTAGTCAGCATTAATTATTTGTTTTTTATTACTTCTATATTTTTCTCCCACATAGTTAGGCGGATCAAGGAGATTATGGAATTTATCCGTTGCATGAAGCCTTCCAAAGGATTCCCAATATGCTTCTTTGGTCATTGAATCCCAATGGATTGCTTCATTATAATATTGTTTTGTTTGAAAAAGATTATGACCGATTAAAATAAAAACAACAGCCAAAGTTAAGATTTTAATCAATATCTTTTTTTCAGAACTCCATGTAATAAAGGCTGCTAATGGTATGGCCATTATTGCATATGAGTCGATAAATGCCCTTAGCCCATAACCTCCACCATACCACCATGCCCACCAGGATAAAACCAGGTAAATATTTAATATTGTAAATGTTAATACAGGAATTAAGAATACTTTTTGCTTGCGCCACAATAATGGTATTCCGGCTAGAGCAAGAACCATGAGTGGCGTATAGAGCAGCCAGCCTTTTCTATAACTAAATAAACCTTTTATGATCTGTGGGTCATTAAAGTAAAAGCGTTCATCACCGTATGAAAAATAGAAATACTGACCTGTAACATATTTCCAATAGATGATCTGTGGTAACCAAACAATAAAGAATCCAATTATAATCAGCAGTATCATCTTATACTTTTTTGATAGAAAGACAATTCGTGTTGCCAGATCATTTATAGAATGTATTTTCCATACAAGAAAAAATATTATAATTATTCCGTTAGTTGGTCTTATCAGGCATATTAATCCGAGTAGCAAACCAAGAATAAGTGTATTTTTAAAGTCCGGATCTTCATACCATTTAATCGTAAAATACATAAAGGCAGCAATTAATGAAAAACTGTAAGCATGCGACATAGTAGGTTCGGAAGTAGTGTAGTGCAATAGATTGGTGCCAACAACAATAGCAAAGCAGGTTAATGCTGTGATCCACTCAGAAAAATACAATTTTAAAAGCTTTCGTAAATAATAAAGCCCGAAACCCAGGTAAAATATAACGCTCATGGCAAGAGCAAATTTATAAGGCAGAGTGAAATCATTTGCACTGTGAGAAGATATTTGTGCAAATATGTGACCTAAGAAGAAAAAAGGAGCATACAGAAAAGATAATCCCATGCTTGTTTTGATCACCATTTTATCGATAGGTGTGGGCTTGGGCCAGAATCTTGACTTGTATTTTTCAGGATCTTTCCTAACAAAATCCAAAGTAAGATCATGATAAATAAATGTAGCGGGAAGATATGAATAATAATGGAGTGCATCCCAGTAGATGATTTTTTTATCCTGCTTCCAAAAACTAAGGTCAAAACTAATAGAGAGTACCAGAATAATAATCACCCAGTTCACTATCCTTGCCCGATGCTTTTCCAGTACTTTATTAAATTTTAATATGACCATACAATCGTATATAGCTAATTCTTACTCCTTTAATTTACTTGTGATTGTTTTCTGATGATCATTTCCCCTGTTTGGCTGCTTCATAATCAGGCTGTTCAAGCAGTTCCCGAAATTCAATAGTTGGATGAATGCGCCCGAATGAATTCCAGTATGCAGCCTTGGTCATAGAGTCCCAATGAATTGCACCGTAATAATATTGCCTAGTCTGAAAATGATTAAACCAGATAAAAGTAAAAATAACAATTATGGTTAATATTCTGAATATTATTTTTTGATTAAAGCACCAGCTTAGGAATGCTGCTAATGGAATTGCCAGTATAACATAAGAATCAATAAATGCTCTTAATCCAAAACCTCCCCCATACCACCACGACCACCATGATAAAACTATATAAATATTTAGGATAGTGTATAATAAAACTGGAAGGAAAAACTCCTTTTGTTTTCGAAATAAAAAAGGGATCCCGATCAAGGCAAAAACCATAATGGGAGTATATAACAACCAACCCTTTCTGTAGCTGAATAAGCCACTGATAATTTGGGGATTATCAAAGAAAAATCCTTCACCCTCATAAGAATAATAGATATAATGGCCAGTAACGTATTTCCAATATAGCATCTGTGGAATCCAGACAATAAGAAATGCCAGAATCATTAGTAGTATTAATTTGTATTTCTTAATAAGGGAAATGATCCTATCTTTAAAAGAACTCCAGGAATATACCTTGTAAAGCAAGATAAAAATCAGAATAATAATATTTGTAGGCCTTATCAATGTTATCAGTCCGGTTAATAAGCCTAGTAGAATTGTGTTTTTATAAGTAGGATTTTCAAACCATTTTATCAGGAAATAGATAAATATAGTTGTTGCTGAAAAAACATATGTGTGTGACATTGTGGGTTCAGTAGTTGTATAATGCAGAAGATTGGTGCCTATAACTACTGATAAACAAGTTAATGCAGTTATCCATTCGGAAAAATATATTTTCAGGATCTTTCGTAAATAGAATAATCCGATAGCAAGATAAAAAATAGCACTCATTGCAAGAGCAAAACGGTAAGGTTTCGAAAAACCGTTTGGCTCATAATCATAAACATGAGCTGCAATATGTCCAATAAAAAAGAATGGTGCATATAAAAATGAAACTCCCATACTCATCTTTGCCATTAACTTGCCATTTGGAGAGGGTCTGGGCCAGAACTTGTTTCTATATTTTGCAGGATCTTTTTTTACGAAATCCAAGGCAAGATCATGATGAATAAAGGTAGCAGGAAGGTATGAATAATAATAAAGTACATCAGAATAAAATATCTTATTTTCCTGATCCCATAATTTCAGATCGAAGCTTAAGTTAATAATAAAAAGAATTATCAGCCAGTTCACTATTCGCGCCCTGTTTTTCTCTATTATGTTGAAGAATTTTATCATGAGTATTCTATCTCTTTTTTATTGCTGTAAAGTTAACCCCGAAAAAGAAGTACTGTCGTAATACATTTGACTTTTTATAGAGTCCCCTTTCTTTTGTAATCACTTGATCCATACCATGCTTTCTAAAAGCAGAAGGAGGATATAATCTGATATATTCTGTGTTATTCGACTCAACCTCAAAATTATTATTCTGAAAGGTTTTTTTCCAGGAGGCCATACTCCTTGTGTTTTCATTTCCAAACAACATTTTCTCTTCAAGCCTTTCATCATAAACCTCTATTATCCTTTTGAAACCCCTTTCTCTAAAATGTTTTAGATTACAAACAATATTGCTTCCGTTTTCTTCGCTTACAAGTATCTTTCCTGAAGCTTTTAAAATTCTGTGAAAAATCTTTAACGCATCATCGATAGGTTCAAGATGATGTAAGGTATCCTGAGCTATGATATAATCAAATTCTTCATCATTATATTTTGATCTGAAAATATTTTCATATTTGAATTGTATATTTGAAGTATCAAAATAATTCCCCCAGTAAATAAGCCTGTTCTCAATTTCCTTATAATAATACTCCAGGGTTGTTCCAATAACTTTGTAACCTAAAAGCCCCAGTAAAATTGATGTTGTTCCATATCCGCAACCAACATCTAAAATAAGTGCATCTTTTTTATCAATATTATTTACTATGTATTCTAATCGTTGCTGATAATATGACCTTCTGAAAAGATAACTTGATTTTGAATTGATTATCCTATGATATTGCCTTAACTGACTATTTTCTTCCAGTTCTTTAAGAAATACTTCAAAAAAAGATGGTATACTTTTCATAGGGGTTGAATAAACATTTATTTTTGCTGTGCAATTTACGAATTTAGTATGAATTATAATGTTTTTTTACTCCGTTAGGCAAAGCGTCTACACTTCGCTTGAATATTTGAATCGTAGCGTAGACGCTACGATTAACATTAGATGCAGACAGAGGGGGTAAAAGAAAAATATTATCACATGAAAAACTGGATAATTAATATTTTGCAAAAAATATTGGGATTCGAGACGTATATTTTCATTTTTTCCATTTTTGTTATTTTGAAGTTAAGATGGGACAAAAACGAAAAAGATTTTCTTAAATTATTTGATTTAATAAAAGAAGATGGATTGGTGTTGGATATAGGTGCAAATATAGGTGTGATGACTTATCATTTTGCAAGAAAATTAAAAAAATCTAAGGTTCTGGCTTTTGAACCAATACCCTATAATGTCAGGACTTTAAATAGAATAATTTCCATTTTTAAACTTTCAAATGTAAAGGTTTATAATATTGCTTTAAGTGATGCTGATGGCAAAGTGAAGATGATAATGCCTGTTATAAATTCAGCAAGAAAACAAGGTCTAAGTCATGTAAGTAGTACTACGACTGCAAATAATGAAAGTGGGGAACAATTTGAAGTTTTTGGAAAACGTTTAGATAGTCTTGAAGATGTTTTAAATGCAAAAGAAAGAATTACTGCTATTAAGATAGACGTTGAAGGGCATGAACTAAATGTTTTACGTGGGGCTGTTAATACGATTCGTAAACACAAGCCGATAATTTACTGTGAGTTATGGCCGGGTGATCAAAGAAATACTACAATTGAACTTATGCAATCTTTGGATTATACAAGCAAGGTTTTAGTTGATAATAATTTAGTTGATTATGCTGATCATCCAAACCAGAACTTCTTTTTTATACCCAAATAATCCTAAAAATAATTATAATGTCATTAGAGCTTCAAGGTTCTATGATATACCAAGATATTTCTTTTTTCGCCACTAAATCCCACTAAATTTATTTTATTTTTGCTTTTATGGGTTTTTGAGTCCCGATAGCTTTTAAACTAAACTTGCCCAAAGTTATATACTTTAGTTAAGCTATTTAGGTTTATCAACTTTAAGCAAGTTTAGTTTAAAAAAATATATAATGCTGCGAATGCGCTAATAAAAAAGAATAATATCAGCAAATTAGTTTTTAATTCGCGATATAGAGGCGATATTTGTTAAGATTGTTTTGATGATTATGTAGTAGTTTTTTGATATTAATATTGCTAATGCAAAGGGTAATAACCAAACAATCCTAGCCTGAAATCTTCCATAAGGTGAATTTAAACCAGCAGTAATAAAAGAATTTATTACAATCGCCAGAATTACAAATAATAAAAAGAATATAGTATTTGAATTCAATTTTGATTTTAATGATGTAGTGAATATATATAAAACAAAAAACAAAGAAATGAATAATATAACCAGATAAAATAAATTGAGCGTTTCTAATTTTAATTTTACACCATTCCATAAATTTTCTCTACTAAACAAATAATCATTTAATTCATGTGGAAATTTATCTTTGACTAACCCATATGGAGCAGATCCTTCGTTATATCCGCCTAATCCATATCCGATTCTATTATCAGTTAATTGAATAAATCCATAAGTTATGGATTTATAAATATTTAAAAAAAGATATTTGGGTTCTGTTAATGTGGCGGTAATAATTTTGTTAAACTCATCTTTGCTGCCAATCCATCCACCACATTTTTGCAATATTTGTTTATCCGACCAAATAAATGAAGCTAAATCTCTTGGGAGTGAATCTTTATAGTTGCACAATATGCAATCTTGATATTCATTATCATCACATTTTTCATCTAAGAATTCTTTTAATATCCCTGTCTGGTTTAAGTGTGCCATAAGCATCACATGAGATCCTTTGGAAAGGATAAACTTATTTTCAACAATTGCATTAATACCTGGTAATACTAACCAACTTGAAAAAACAATAATAGTTGCAAATATTAACTTTCTGGCTTGGATACCATAAAGGCTTTTTTTTGCAAAGATTTTAAATAAAAATACGAGCAAGATCAATGATGAACCAATGAGAAGATGAGAAAGATGAGAAATCATTGAGTATATTAAAATAATACTTAGTGTAATCCTTGTAAATATTAAAAGATTTTCTTTTTTGAGTAAAATAAAAATAGAAAGAATGGTTATTGGTGCAAAAAAGTCGGGCATTATCTGGTTTGAATACCAACCAATACCAGTAAAAAAAACTAGAAACAGTAAAATTGATAAATAAATGTAAGCGAAATTTTTATTTACGTTTAAGGTTCTCAAAACCTCAAATATAACAAAGGCGGTTATTAAATTCTGAAACAATATTACAAACCACAATGAATAATCGAAATCAAATAATGAAATAAAAAGGCCATATGTAATTGGCCTGTCATTTGGTATTATTTTCTCATAACCACTGAGAATATAAGTGCCAGTATCAGAGTATACTAATGGATAACCATTATAAAAACCAATAATCATTAATACTAGCGTACCTAAGCCAATAAGTTTTAGAGCATTTGAGCTTCTCATGATATTATCATTTTATCAGAACTTTTCATCATCAAAAGGGTTATCAGGATCTCTCTGCTCTTCGATGTTATCACAATCGGTCTCAAATATTAATCCACTTGATGGTTTCTCAAAACCTTCCTGGGAGATATTAAGGGTAGTATCGCTATAGATCTCTTTCATATACAAAGCCCAGATCGGAAGTGCCATGTTTGCACCCTGTCCCTGGGTGATTCCTCTAAAATGAACACTTCTGTCTTCCGCCCCTACCCAGATACCAGTTACCAGATCAGGTGTAATGCCAATAAACCAACCATCGGAGTGATTTTGTGTCGTTCCGGTTTTCCCTGCTATCTCCTGATTAAACTTATATTTATATCTGAGACGGATTCCTGTACCTTCACTAACGACACCTTTCAGAAGGTCGAGCATAAGGTAAGCAGTTTTTTCACTCATTGCTTCCTGTTGATAGGGGATAAATTTTTCTATGATATTACCATTCTTATCTTCTATACGGGTTATAAATATTGGTTCCTTGTATACACCTTTATTTACAAATGTGTTTAAGGCACCGACCATTTCATAAAGTGAAATATCAGGAGTACCCAGACAAATTGACGGGACTGTGTCGAAATTACTTGTGACACCCATTTTACGGGCTATCTGTATTACAGCCGTTGGTGAGTATTGTTTCATTAAAAAGGCTGAAATATAATTAACAGAGTTTGCCAGAGCCCATTTTAGTGTTACCATTTCTCCTTCTTTCTCATCGGAAGAGTTTCTTGGGGTCCAGAGAGTTCCATCATAGAGCTCAAAAGAAACAGGGACATTAGGAACTTTAGAACATGGAGAAAATTCACCTTCCTGCATGGCAAGTGTATATAAAAAAGGTTTAAAAATTGACCCCACCTGTCTTTTACCAACCTTTACATGGTCATATTTGAAATAGCGGTAATCAATACCACCGACATAGGCACGGACATAAGCTGTCTGAGGCTCAATCGACATCATTCCTGCAAGAAGAAAATATTTATAATATCTGATAGAATCCAGCGGGCTCAAAAGAGTGTCAACATCACCATCCCACGAAAACAATGTCATCTCAACCGGGGTGTCGAAATTCATTTTTATAGAGTCTGAAGGCATACCGGCTTTCCGGAGGCTTCTGTATCTGTCGGAGCGTCGCATAGCCTGTACAATAAGACTATCAATTTGTTTTGTCTTCAGGTGGCGATCAAATGGAGCATTTTTCCGGCCTTTCCAGTGCTTGTAAAATGCAGGTTGCAGGTCTTTACCCATATGCTCTTGCATAGCATTCTCAGCATATTGCTGCATTTTTGAATTAATAGTAGTATGTATCCTCAGACCATCTTTATATAAATTATAAGGGTTTCCATCAGTTTTAAAATGTGTATTGCACCAATTCTTCAGATAAGTCCTTAGATATTCCCTGAAATAAGTTGCTAATCCTGTATTATGATCCTGCATCCTGAAATTCGACATGTCGACAGGAATAACTTTTAATGAATCGTATTCCTCCATTGAAATATAGTCATATCTTCTCATCTGGCCTAAAACCACACTCCTTCTTTGCATTGCTCTCTCAGGATTTCTGACAGGGGAATACCGTGTTGGAGCCTTAAGAATACCTACCAATAAGGCAGCTTCTTCTTTGTTTATCTCCAGAGGCGTTTTATTGAAAAAAGTTTTTGCAGCTGATTTTATACCAAAAGCCTGACTGCCAAAAGGAACAGTGTTAAAGTACATTGCAATTATTTCATCTTTCGAATAATTGCGCTCCAGCTTTGTGGCTGTAAGCCACTCTTTAAACTTTATGATAAGGGTTTCAAAAATATTCCTGTTAGCCTTTCTGGGAAAGAGGTTTTTTGCTAGCTGTTGTGTGATAGTGCTACCACCTCCTTTATGGCTAAATGTTATAACACCAAGTATTACCCTGACCAAAGCCTTACCATCAACCCCACTGTGATCTTCAAACCTGATATCTTCAGTTGCAAGCAGTGCCTGGATAAGATTGGGTGAAAGATCGCTGTAATGAATATTTGACCGGTTCTCGAAATAATACTTCCCTAAAAGCTGCTGGTCGGCAGAGATAATTTCTGAAGCAAGGTTGCTTTTTGGATTTTCAAGCTCTTCGAAAGATGGCATAAAGCCCAGCCATCCAAGTGAAATAGCTGTGAACAGTATTAATATCAGGCCTAAGATTGAAAAATAAATGATCCAGAACCACTTGAAAAATTTCTTTATTACAGTATGATCTGTCATATATACTGATAATACAAATTAATAATATTCAACCTCCTGTTAGTGAACAAATGTTTTTTAAGTTTATTGTATCAACTATAAATCTAAATTTATTATAAAATTTGAGTTTACAAAATTATCATTTTTGTTGAATAATAAATAAATGTCCTTTTGGAATTTTTTCCTCAACATAATTATTATCCAATGCGTATTTTAAGTATATTTCATCAAATCCCCCCTCAAAACCAATTAAAATTCCATATGCCGGCTTCCTGGATAAGAAAGAATTAAGCTCTTCAGGCGAAATAATATTAAACTCATTTCTTATTTTTTCCGGAACAAAATGCGATGTTCGCCAAATGAAAGGATTATTTGCAAACTCCTTATAAATTTTTCCTCCTCCTTCCAAAACAAATAAAGGTGATAAAGTCAATACATAATTATCAGCAGTTATATCAGTGATTTTCCCCCCAAAAATATGCATTTGATATGTTTGCCATTTCTCAGGGGAAAATACATTTTCAATTTCGTTGTATATTCTTTTGTTACTGAAGCTAAATGAAAGTATAAGAAACAGAAATATTGCAATTCTTTTATAATTGTCTTTTAAAACAGATATACCTAAAAGGAATCCGATAATAATAAATGGAACCAGATTAAAAAGATATTGTTTTAAATACACATTTTTTATTAACGAGCTAATTATTAAAAATAAGAGTATAATTAAAATGAGTGTGATTGGGTAGACTGATGCTTTTTGCTTCAGCGTATAAAATATTTTAATTGCGAGCAAAAAAATAATTCCTATTACCAGAGCAATATTATTAGGATTTTTGCTGTAAAAAAACAAGGTTTCAAACATTTCCGGCAAATTCAGGTAACACCCCTGTGATATAAGATATAAAGAATCAATTTTTGTATGGAAAGTATAAATATCATAAAAGAACTTCTCAGGTGCCGCTAGAAAAAGAATTATAGATGGTAGCATAGCGATTACAAAGCCACAGAAAAATATTGTGATAAATTTAAATTTGAACATAATTTTTTGTTCAGGAAGCAAGAAAAATCCAATTACAAAAGGAAATATCAGAAATAGATAAGAGAGCCGTGTCCCTGTAGCCAAGCCAATTAATAATCCATTAATAAAAAACCATTTATTTGGTTTTAATGATTTTGTTCCTATTAGATGTGTTAAGAATGCCAGAATTGAAAGCATCAATGGGGTATCATAAGTCCATGCCTTCCCTGTTGTAAACTGTATAATTGGATTACCAATTAAAAGATTCACTGCTGCCAGAAATACCAGTAATTTCACCCAATAATTGAATTGTTTAAAATACTTTAAAGTGATAAAATATATCATTATGATTATCAGTGAAAAGGCAAGGACATTTACTGTCCTGGCTCCCAGCAACAGATAATCAGTTATCCTAAATACCAAGGCATTAATAAAGATAATGTTGGGCATATGAGAATGTCGATAATCGAGATATGGTAACAGCTTTTGATCAGCTAATAGTTTTCCTCCAGTAATATATACATTTTCATCATGATTATAAGGTTGCTGCATAGCATGTATGAAAGAAACAGCAATAATAATAGTTAAGAATGCAACAGATAAGATAATAAAAATCCTTTTGTGAATTTTATTCAATTTATTTTGATCCATCTGTTTTAATTTGATGATCATTATTGTAATCGGTAATAAACAATGCAGCGTTTTTATCAATTACAAATGTAGATAAATTTCTGTACTTTCGTCTTGGTTTTGGGAACTCACATTCTAAGATATTGTTTCAAAAAAAATAATATTTAATGAAAATTTTTAACCTCTGTTTTATGCAAATAAACATTAAGAATTATTGGCTTAAACATAAGAAATTTACTTCATTGTGGATTCTTTTATTTAGCGTTCTTGTAATAGTTTATGTTGTTGTAAAAGCATCAGTTACATCATTTACACATGATGAGAGCTACTCCTATCTTCATCATGTTCATATTAGTTTTATGAATATTATTTCTTATAATCCTGCTTTTACAAACAACCACATTTTAAACTCACTATTAATCAAATATTTTGAGTTGTTATTTGGGAATTCGGAACTTGCTTTAAGAGCTCCAAACATAATTGCACTGATAATATATTTGTTGTTTACCTTTTTATTACTTAAAGATTTAAAGCAAATATTAACTCTTTCAGTTTTTATTTTGATGTTTAGTAATCCTTATTTGCTTGATTTTTTTGGATTGGCAAGAGGATATGGATTATCTATTGGATTTATGATGATGAGTTTATATTATCTCATTCAAATTTTTAAGGAAGATAATCAAAGGAATCAAATACTATTTAATGTTGGAGCTTTTTTATCTGTTTTAAGCAATTTTGCCTTAATAAATTATTACGTAGCTGCACTAATAACTTATAATATTATAAAACTTCTGGACATTATCGTCAATCCGGATAATGCAAATAAAAAGTATAACATTTTTAGAATTAATAAGGTTCATATTATTTCTGTAGTATTTTTTATAGCTGTTTTATATGAACCATTTCGAAAGATATTAAAATCTGATATGATTAATTTTGGAGGTAACACTGGTTTTATTGCAGATACGGTTGGATCCTTAATTCGAAAAACATTTTACTATACACATATATCTGGTATAACAATAGAGATTCTTAAAATTGCCGTTTTATTACCTGTTCTGATTTCCTTATTAATTATCATAATAAACATTTTAAAATCCAATAAAGAGTTTATTAACAATAACAAACCTTTACTCATTGTAACTTTCATTTTACTGCTTATTTCTTTTGAGACTATTATTCAGCATCACCTATTCAAAAATAATTATTTATTGGGACGCTTTGCACTATTTCTGTATCCCTTGTTTATATTGAATATTGGATTTCTTTTGAAATATTTTCTGTCAAAGAGATATAAATATGTAACAAAATCTATCGCTATTATACTTACATTCCTATGGTTGTTTAACTTAAGTTTAAATATCAGCTTAAAATCTTACGCAGAATGGAGATATGAGATGGATACAAAAAAGGCATTGAAAACATTATTAACTTACCATGAAGATAATAAACTGCCAAAAAGCGATGTAAAATTGGGAATCAATTGGTTATTTGAGCCAACAATTAACTTTTATCGATCTGTATGGGAAATAGATTGGATTTTACCTGCTGACAGAAATGGGCTTAAAGAAAGCGATAATTATTACTATACCTTTAGGGAAGAATTAAAACCTCAAATACTTCAAGACTCTGAAATTATTTTTAAATCCAAGAATATAGGAACCATTCTCCTTAAGAATGAAAAGAAATGAATTAGTTAACTCCAGGCAATTGTTCTGCTTTTTCTATTCTAATCCCCATATCAGTAATCCCATACAGGGTGTCAACCCTCATGCCCTGCTCAACTTCAAATTTATATTTCCCTGCCTGAGGAAACCGAAACCTGCTTTTAAAAAGTATATGGCTTTCTTTCAATTTGCCATAGCCCCTGCCAAGCCACTTCCCTCTTACATCTGCAAGAAAACACTCAAGTGTGTCATGAGCAACTTCTCCGGAAGGGAAGGTAGTGCTGATGAAAAAGTATATATTGGCGGATTTGTAGCCGGTTGTGTTTCTGATGTTAACAAAAAAATTATATGAAAGTGTCAGATCATTGATCTCTGTACCAAACTCCAGGATATTATTACGATCCCATGCCGCATCAGGAATTCTTATATTCTTTTCATAAACCCGGTTCTTATCGCAAGAATAAAGAACAAGCGAAACAATTATCAATAAAAAAACAAAAACTTGCTTCATAATATTTTCAACTTATTCAAACTTCTTTCATAAATTCTGAAAAACTATACCACAAAGTAGCACTAAGGGTTTTCACAAAGTAACACAAAGGTTTTCTACATTCTTTTCCTTTGTGTACCTTAGTGATGTGCTTTGTTGTCCTTTGTCGTAAAAAAATAAAATCATTCCTTTTTCTTGTCAAATCGGGTCAGGTCATCCTGGCCTACAACATTTTCAAAATCGGTTTTCTTTTCCTTCACAAAAGCATAATTTTCCAGCTTTTCGGGGAATTTACCCTTCTTGTTCATCTCAATAATTTCCAAGGCCTTTTTTAAAGGAATTACATGCAGGTTTGAAGGATCTTCAACATATGAATACCACATCAGTTTCTGAAAAATGTCTGTTTTCTGGTGTGTAGCAACACCTTTTTCCGTTTTAAGGGAAATCTCGGGCTTTGGGAAATTCTTGATCGCATCCACATATGTATCATATTCAAAGTTCAGGCAACATTTCAATTTTCCACATTGCCCGGCAAGTTTTTGTGGGTTAAGTGTGAGTTGTTGTGTACGTGCAGTATTAGTGGTAACTGATTTAAAATTACTAAGCCATGTTGCACAGCAAAGTTCACGCCCACAGGAACCGATTCCCCCAAGGCGGCTTGCTTCCTGACGTACACCTACCTGGCGCATTTCAATACGGACTTTAAACTCTTCGGCAAGAACTTTTATCAATTCCCTGAAATCAACTCTCTCTTCGGCAGTATAATAAAATACGGCTTTAGTATTATCGCCCTGGTATTCAACATCGTTAATTTTCATTTCCAACTCCAGATCTACAGCAAGTTTCCTGGCTTTAAACATGGTGCGGGATTCTTCTTCCACTGAAATCACCCACTTTTCAATATCTGTCAGTCGTGCTTTACGGTAAACCTTTTTTATATCCTCTGACTTTGGGTCTGTATTTTTTTTCTTCATCTGGAGCCTGACTGTCTCTCCGGTTAATGAGATTATTCCAATATCATGACCCGGGGAAGATTCAACAGCTACTATGTCACCAATATAAAAAGGGACATCTTCAGGTATTCTGAAGAATTCCTTCCTGCTGTTTTTGAATCTTACTTCAACACAATCAAAAGACGGTTTATTATCCGGAATAGCAATCTCTTTAAGCCAGTTAAAACTATCAAGCTTGCTACATCCGTGATGAAAAAGTGTGTCGTTTTTATGGTATAATTTGGGCACATTGCAACATCCCCGTGACTCAAATGCACCCTTTGCAGGATCTATATATTTTTCGGTCATTTTATTTAGTATCAAGTATTGAGTATCAAATATCAAGTCTCATATCTCATATCTCAATACTCATTAGAACATGCAAAGCTATAGAATTTTACACAGACGGACTAATTTTTAGCAATTTACTTACGGTCAGTGACAAGTCCATGAAGAGTAAGGGGGCATAAGCGTTCCTCTCAATATGAAATAATGCCTTTTCAAATTCTTCTGTAAATTGTATCCCATTGGCTGAATTAATAAAAGGGGAAAATTTTACAAGAAATTTTTTCTCTTCTTTGCTTAGCTTCACATTTTCAATTCCGTTGTAATTTATTAACAGGCAATTTCTTGTAATGTGTAAGGCATATTGAAAAAAACTCTTAAGCTGTTCCCTGTTTAATTTTGTTATTTCGGAAATATAGGCATTGATTTTTATTAAATCTCTTGTAAAACAAAGTCTCATCAATTCCTGAAATTTTTCAAAGTTGAAATTTTTATTTTCGCTTTCTTCAATAAGTTTAAGAGCTGTTTTGTAATTTCCCTCAGCAAGGAAAACTGCATTTTCTATTTCCTCATCAGTATAGTTATATGATGACTTTATACTGTTGATAAGTTCTTCGTCAGGGACTTTCGGTATTTTAACCAGTTGTGTTCTGGATAATATGGTGGGAAGAATTTTATCCTGATCCCCGGAAATCAGAATGAATAAGGTTTTCTCTGGCGGCTCTTCAATTATCTTGAGTATCTTTGGTGCTGCTGCATGAAATATTTTCTCAGCCATCCAGATGATCACAACAATATATTCTGCCTCAAAGGCTTTATATTTGAATTTTTCGATGATCTTAGCACAATCGGCTGCATTGATAATGCTTTGTTTTTTTTCGATATCGATTTTTTTGTACCATTCAGCAGAAGATATATAACAATCGTTCTCAGTCAATAGCTCCCTCCACTCTCCCATAAACATGTCGCTAAGAGGCTTTTCGCTTTCTTTAACTTTTGGGGTTTTGGAAACAGGAAAAAAGAAGTGCAGGTCGGGGTGTATAAGTTTTTCGTATTTAAGACATGAAGAGCAATGACCACAGGAATCGCTTTCCGTTTTTTTTTCACAATTAATGTACTGCGCATATGCAACAGCCAATGCAAGCTTACCAGCACCCTCCGGCCCAAAAAATAATTGAGCATGGCTAACCCTGTTATTTTTAACAGTTTGAATCAGTTGTTTTTTTATTTTCTCCTGACCTATTATCTCCGAAAACTTCATAAAAAACCTTGGATTTGAATGAGAGTCAAAAGTAAGGTTTTTTTTATACTTTTGCAGATTCGAAAACCAGCAATAAATTATTAGCTCAATGAGAGATAAATATACTGAATATAAGAGGCTTAATTTACCTGAGCTTGGAGATAAGATTTTAAGTTTTTGGGAAGAGAACAAGATATTTGAGAAAAGCCTCGAAAATCGTAAAGATGGAAAACCCTTTGTATTCTACGAAGGTCCTCCTTCTGCAAACGGTATTCCCGGTATTCACCATGTGATGGCAAGAGCATTGAAGGATATATTCTGCCGCTACAGAACTCTAAAAGGATACTACGTAAAACGTAAAGCAGGATGGGATACACATGGATTACCTATTGAAATTGCAGTTGAAAAAACTCTTGGTATTACTAAAGAAGATATTGGAAAGAATATTTCTATTTTAGACTTTAACAAAGCCTGTCGTACAGAAGTATTGAAATATAAAGATCTCTGGGATGAACTGACTAAAAAGATTGGCTATTGGGTGGATCTGGATGATCCGTATATCACCCTGGATAACAAATACATTGAGACTGTCTGGTATTTATTATCCAAATTATACAAAAAGGGTCTTTTGTATAAGGGGTATTCTATTCAGCCTTATTCTCCTGCTGCAGGCACAGGGCTGAGCATGCACGAGCTAAACCAGCCGGGATGTTACCGCATGGTTAAGGACAATACTGTAGTAGCACAGTTTAAAGTTGTCAAAAACGAAAAATCTGAATTCCTGTTTAAGGATGCTTTTGGCGAACCGTATTTTCTTGCATGGACAACAACTCCATGGACTTTACCATCAAACACAGCTCTGGCAGTCGGGAAAAATATGACGTATGTGGAAGTACAAACTTATAATACTTATACTGCCCGGCCAATAACTGTAATACTTGCCAGCGAATTACTTTCTAAGTATTTTCCTGAAAAGAATGCTGATCTTAATCTCGAAGATTATGAGACAGGTCAAAAAGGGATTCCATTTAAAGTTATTCAGGAGTTTAAAGGTAGTAAGCTGGAAGGTATACGATTTGAACAATTATTGCCTTATGCTCAACCGGAAGATGGTGATCCTTTCAGAGTGGTGACTGGTGATTTTGTAACTACTGAGGAAGGAACCGGTATTGTTCATATTGCCCCTAGTTTTGGTGCTGATGACTTCAGAATGAATCAGCAATATGGCCTTGGTTCACTTACCATGGTGAATAAACAAGGACGTTTTGTGGAGGAGATGGGTGAATTTGCAGGAAGATACGTTAAAAACGAATATGATCCGAATATGGATCAGAAAACATCTGACAGTGTTGATATTGAGATTATCGTCAAGTTAAAAAAAGAAAACAAGGCTTTCAAAACTGAGAAATATGAACATTCCTATCCCCATTGCTGGAGGACTGACAAGCCTATTCTTTATTATCCATTGGATTCATGGTTTGTAAAAACAACAGCCTACAAGGATAGAATGATAGAGCTTAACAATACAATAAACTGGAAACCAAAGGCAACAGGAAGCGGGCGTTTTGGTAACTGGCTGGATAACCTGGTCGACTGGAACCTTTCAAGGTCAAGATTCTGGGGTGTTCCTTTGCCAATCTGGACAACAAAAGACAGGGGTGAAGAGATTTGTATTGGCTCTGCAGAAGAATTAAAAGCTGAAGTAGAAAAAAGTATGGAAGCGGGATTTATGAAGGAAAACCCGTTTAAGAATTTCATCCCCGGTGATAACTCAACCGAAAATTATGAGACTTTTGATTTTCACAGACCTTTTGCTGATGAAATAATCCTTGTGTCGCCAAAAGGTGAAAAAATGTATAGAGATCCCGCCTTGATTGATGTGTGGTTCGATTCCGGTTCTATGCCTTATGCTCAATCACATTATCCTTTTGAGAAACTGGAAGAATTCGAAAATAATTTCCCGGCAGAATTTATTGCCGAAGGAGTAGATCAGACAAGGGGATGGTTCTTCACCATGCACGCTATTGCTACAATGCTTTTTGACTCTGTATCATACAAAACTTGTGTTGCAAACGGACTGGTACTTGATAAAAATGGCAATAAAATGTCAAAACGACTTGGAAACGCAATTGATCCCTTCGAAACTATTGAAAAATATGGCCCGGATGCAACCCGTTGGTATATGATATCTAACGCACAACCATGGGACAATCTGAAATTTGACCTTACAGGAATAACAGAGATACAACGTAAGTTTTTTGGCACTTTGCATAATACCTATGCTTTCTTTGCACTTTACGCTAATATTGATGGTTTTGATTATTCTGAAGATGAGATCCCTGTAAAAGATCGGCCGGAGATCGATCAATGGATAATCTCAGAATTAAATACTCTTATAAAAAATATTGATGAATACCTCGATGATTACGAGCCTACAAAAGCTGCAAGAGCTATACAAGAATTCGTTAATGACCACCTGAGCAACTGGTATGTACGACTTTCGAGAAGAAGGTTCTGGAAAGGAAGCTATTCAGAAGAAAAAATTGCAGCATACCAAACTCTATACAATTGTCTGAAGGTGGTTGCTCAACTAGCTTCCCCGATTGCACCTTTCTTTATGGATAATCTGTTCAGAGATCTTAATAATATTACAAAAAAACTTGATGTCGAATCTGTTCACCTTACAGATTTCCCGGTGGCTAATGATAGTTTTATTGATAAAGATCTGGAAGAAAGGATGCAGCTTGCTCAAAAGTACTCTTCAATGGTATTGTCATTACGTAAAAAATCAAATATCCGCGTTCGTCAGCCTTTGAATAAAATCATGATCCCGGTAAGCAGTGAGAAAATTAAAGAACAACTTGAGGCTGTTAAAGAATTAATTTTATCAGAGGTAAATGTGAAAGATATAGAATATTTATCAGAGGACTCAAATATACTTGTTAAAAAAGTTAAACCTAACTTTAAAACTTTGGGTCCAAAGTATGGTAAGTTAATGAAACAAGTTGCTACACAGATCAATAAGTTTAGCGGGGAAGACATTGTTCAATTAGAACTAAATGGTAATTATATTCTTAATATTGAGGATAATAAAGTAGAAATTTTATTGTCGGATGTTGAGATCAGTACAGAAGATATTCCGGGATGGTTGATCACAAATATGGATTCCCTCTCTGTTGCTCTGGATATCACTATTACAGATGAATTAAAACAGGAAGGAATAGCCAGAGAGCTTATCAACAGAATTCAGAACATCAGAAAAGATAAAGACTTTGAGGTATCAGATAAGATTGACGTTAATGTGTTGAAACATGATGAAATAAATTTGGCAGTGACAAATAATATTTCATATATTTGTACAGAGATTTTAGCTGTTACTTTAAATTTGGTTGAAGAAATTGATAACAATGATGTTGTTACAGTTGAATTAATTGATAACATAATAACTAAGGTCAGCATCAAAAAACATTAAACAAGTTTTATCACTCTTAAATAACTTATGCCATGAAAGATCAGGAAAACACTATAAAAACCAGATATTCTGATGAAGAATTAGAAGAATTTAAAGCTCTTATTCTTCACAAGCTTGAAAAGGCTCATCATGATCTGAAAATGCTTACAGACGCATATACAAATAACAACGAACACGGCACTAATGACACATCGCCAACCTTCAAGGTTCTTGAAGAAGGATATCAGGTTTTGTCGAAAGAAGAAAACAGCAGGCTTGCTGCACGACAACAAAAGTTCATAACCTCACTGGACAATGCTCTTATCAGAATAGAAAATAAAACATATGGTATTTGCAGAGCAACGGGGAAATTAATTTCTAAAGAACGACTAAAAAGTGTACCTCATGCTACACTATGTATCGATGCTAAACTGAAACAATCTCCCGGCAGGAATTAATTTAAACCTAATTCTATCTTCTGAATTAAATGAAATTTTCAAGCTTGCATTAAATTATAATCCCCTTTAAATTCAGCTTTAGTATTTTGAAAAAACCTCTTTTCATTATTTTTCTTATTTTGTTGATTGACCAAAGCCTAAAGATATGGATCAAGACCCATATGTATTTGGGACAAGAGTTTAATATTTTTGACAATTGGTTTATTATTCACTTCACTGAGAATGAAGGAATGGCCTTTGGGATGAAGTTCGGAGGTGAATTTGGCAAACTTGCATTAAGCCTTTTCAGGATAATTGCAATTATTGCAATTGGATGGTATTTATATGATCTTACAAAAAAGAGAACATCATTTGGACTGATCCTATGTATTTCATTAATCCTGGCTGGTGCAATCGGAAATATTATTGACAGTGCTTTTTATGGAATAATATTCAGCGACAGCATTTATCAGGTTGCAACTTTTCTACCAAAAGATGGAGGAAGTGACACTTTTCTTCATGGAAAAGTTGTGGATATGTTCTATTTTCCTATAATAGAGGGCTACTTCCCGAAATGGATTCCGATATGGGGATCTGAGAAGTTTATTTTTTTCAGACCGGTTTTTAATGTCGCAGATTCATCAATTTCAATCGGTGTTATTTCTCTCATAATTTTCCAAAGAAAATTTTTTAAAAGGCAAACCTCCGAAATTGTCGAAGATGCTTCAGGAGAAGATAATGAGATCACTTCTGAACCAATTACTGATAGTAAACCTCTGGTCTAAGCTTTCCTTCCACAATATTTGTTCTCACCTAATCTGATAATCTAATTATCAGGATGATTACCTTTTGTGCTTTTTTTATACTAAAAAGAATAGGGCACTGATTTAACTGATGCAACTGATTTTCACTGATTAAATCTGCGTAAATCAGTCCAATCAGTGTCATCTGTGTTCTATTATAAAGTAAATAGAATTTGTTATGTAATTAATCATTTTTTAAATTAATAATACCAAACATGTTTGTGAAAGTTTTCTTTTTTTGTTTCTTATTTCCCTTTATAATTGCTGCCCAGGTAGTTGACAATTTCTCCGATGGAGACTTTACCAATAACCCTTCATGGTCAGGTGATGAGCATCATTTTGAGATAAACTCTCTAATGCAACTACACCTGAAATCCAGTGGCAGTGATACATCGAGCTTGTCAACACAAAACACTTCTGTTTTTAATACTGAATGGCAATTTTGGATAAAGCAATCATTTAACAGCTCTGATAATAATCATTCAAGGATCTATATTGTTTCTGATTCAGAAGATCTGGAAGGGCCTTTAAAAGGGTATTTTGTTCAGGTCGGGAGCAGTGATGATAATATTGTATTATTCAGACAATCAAACAGTATTATTACAGAAATAATAAACGGAGTTAATACAAATACCGGAAATTCTGTTAATCAATTACGAGTAAAAGTAATAAGAGATGGTATCGGAAATTGGAAATTATTTTGCGACGATACAGGAGGAGAAAATTACTCTCAGGAAGGTGAAGGATTTGATACTATACACAAAAATAGCTCATACATGGGAGTGTTTTGCAAATATACTTCCAGCAATGCGAGCAAATTTTATCTTGATGACTTTTATGCCGGGCCCATTATCGTTGACACTATACCACCTAAACTAGTTAGTATCAAAGTAATTTCTGTTAGTGAAATTGCAATTACATTCTCAGAAGGCCTTAATTCAGACTCTGCAGAAAACCTTTCAAACTATTTTGTTGATAATGGAATCGGAGAGCCGGTTGTTGCTTCCTTAAATTCATCTGATCTATCAATAGTCAACTTAACATTTTCGGATAACTTTTTAAATGGTATTATTAATACTATCAAGATTATGAACCTTAAAGATCTAGCAGGTAATGTTTTGGATGAAGAATATGGTCTGTTTTCATATTATAAAGTAAAAGCATTTGATATTGTGATCAATGAAATAATGGCTGATCCGGATCCACCAAGAGAATTACCTGTTACTGAATACATTGAGTTATTTAATACAACATCATTCCCTATTGACCTTAACAACTGGAAGCTGGAATTCAGCAACAGCAGTAAAACTTTTCCTGATATTATAATTGAACCACAAGGTTTTTTGATAATTTGTAAGGATAATTTATTACGCTTTTACGGACATTTAGCAGAAATATTAACTTCTTCCACATCCTTAAGCAATGATGGTACGACAGTTAGTCTGAGAAATGAAATGAATAATATTATCTCAACAGTATCATATTCAAAATCATGGTATAGTGATACATATAAGGAAGATGGTGGATGGTCGCTGGAACAAATCGATCCATTTAATCCTTGTGGAGGTAAAACAAATTGGCAAGCCTCAGTTGATATGGAAGGAGGAACACCGGGCAGAAGAAATTCTGTGTATGCTAATAATCCGGATTATGATGAACCGCGTTTATTAAGAATAGGGATTATTAATGAATCAGCTATTTGCCTTTATTTCAATGAAGCCGTTGACAGCCTTAGCCTATTAAATACTTCAAATTATTCTATCGACCACGGTATAGGAGTCGCCGAACAAATTATGCCTCTTAGTCCGGATTTTTCTTCTGTTGTTCTACATTTAAACGACACCTTATTGCCCGGAATTATTTATCATTTATATATTACTGATACTATTACAGATTGTGTAGGGAACATTTTGCCCCTATACAGCAGCACTAAATTTGCTTTTCCATCTCTTCCTGATTACATGGATGTGGTAATAAACGAAATATTATTTAATCCAATGGACTATATTGTTGGAGGAAATGATTTTGTTGAGATTTATAACAGATCGGATAAGGTTATCGACCTTAAGGATTTTTTACTTACTTCTGTAAATCCGATGACATTGATACCAGGCTCTGCCTCTATTACTGAAGAGAGTTTCCTTTTCTTCCCTAAAGAATACCTTGTGTTGACAAAAAAGGCTGATATCGTAAAAACTCAATATTACACATCAAATCCTGATGGTTTTATTGAAATAGGATCACTCCCGGCCTTCAATAATGATGAAGGAATTGTTGAGATCTGTTTAGCAAATGGCTTACTCATTGATAGATTTGCTTATAATGAAGATATGCACTTTGCATTACTAAATAATACTGATGGGATATCTTTGGAACGTGTAAATCATGATAGGCTTACTTCTGAGTTGAGTAATTGGCATTCGGCTTCTGAGGCATCTGGTTTTGCAACACCAGCTTATGAAAATTCTATGTTCAGCTCTTTTGAATCAGGGATAGCTTCACTTGAGATCTCCCCGGAGATTTTCTCACCTGAAGATGCATATGGAAATCATTTTCTCAATATTTGTTATAATATGGGTAGCCCGGGATTTTTAGGCAATATAAGTATTTTTGATGCTAGAGGAAGACTCATCCGGCAATTAAAAAGAAACGAGCTTTTAGGAATAAAAGGTTGCTTTACCTGGGATGGAACATCAGATGAAAATACAAAAGCATCAATAGGAATATATATTGTTCTGCTAGAAGTTTTTAATCTATCCGGCAAAGTGGAGCGGTTTAAGGAGATTTGTGTATTGGGAGGAAGGTTATAGTGAATTCGTTGATTAGTTAATTCGTTAAATAGTTGATTGGGGGGATACTGTGATGGAAAATATTTCAACACTTGAAACTTTAGAAGCTTGGCTTAAAACAAGAAAACTACGGATAAGAATTTCAAAACTTACTAAAAATCTACCATCAATTGAAAAATTTAGGTTAACTGATCAGCTGATAAGGGCCTCACGATCAGTAACAGCGAATATTGCTGAGGGTTATGGCAGGTTTCATTATCAAGAGAATATTCAATATTGCAGACAAGCAAGAGGTTCCTTATATGAAGTAATCGATCATTTATATGTTGCTTTTGACGAAAACTATATTACTCAAAGCCTTTTAAATGATATTAAGGTTGATGTAATTGAAACAATCAAACTAATTAATGGATATATCAACTACCTTAAAAGCAGGAAAGTAAGCTAAAATGACAGCAGTTTCAGATCCATTTCCTATTTAACCACTTAACGAATTAACTATTTAACGAATTGGCCATTCAAATAACAGCATACGCCATAGTCACAACACTTACTTTTACACCTTCGATTTGAAGTAAGGCTTGAGCACAAGCTTCCAGTGTTGAGCCTGTTGTTACAACATCATCAACTAATAAAATATGGGCTCCTGCCAGCTTATCTTGATTCTTAACAGCAAAGATATTCTCAACATTCTCCCATCTTTTATACCTCGATTTTTTTGTCTGGGTGTTTGAAGCAAGCTTTCGGTATAATGAAGTTTTATCAAGAACAACTCCCATTGCTTCAGATAGGCCCTTACCAAACAACTCACTTTGATTAAACCCTCTTTTTTTCTTTTTTTTCGGATGTAATGGAACAGCTATGATCATATCAATATTCTGAAACAATGTTGCATCTTTAAGATAATCTCCATAAAGTTTTCCTATGAATGGCCCGATTTCTATTCTCCCTTTGTATTTAAACTGGTGGATTATCTGTTGCACTTTCCCATCTTTGCGGTAATAGAAAAAGGCTGCAGCAGTTTCAACTTTTACTCTTCCCCAAAAAAGCCGGCTAACCGGATTATCACTGTCAAGATGAAAATTCGTTTTCGGCAGGCGAAACATGCAAAAAGTGCAGAGCGTTTCTTCATTTTTGTATAGACTGCCCCCACATGCATAACAAATACGGGGGAAGAACAAAGAAATAAAATCATCTACTAAATTCATATTTAAAAATTAGTATTGAGTATTGAGTATCAAGGATTGAGTGTCAATATTATGAGAAATTTATATTTCATTTTTTTATTCTCTTCTTTTGTGGATTTTGTGCTTTTATAACAAGAGTTATTTTTCGCCACTAAATCTCTAAAACACTAAATCCCACTAAACTTTATTTAATAAATCTGCTTATTCCACTCCCAATGTTTACAACATTAAAATTGATTAAATATCCTAATCGATTTCCTGTAATTTTTAAATGACTTAAAATTTGTGCTTCCCAAACAGGATTTACAATATCAAGTGCTTTTAATTCACAAATAACCTTATCTTCAACCAACACATCCAAACGAAGTCCTTCATCAAAAATTAAATCATCATAAACTATTGGAATATCAACTTGCCTTTGGTATTTAAGGCCACGTTTTTCAAGTTCATGGCAAAAACAAACTTCATAAACTTTTTCAAGTAATCCGGGTCCTAATTTTTTATGTACTGAATATGAAGCATCAACAATATTTTTTCCGATTTTTTCAATTTCAACTCCTAAGGGTTCATACTTTCTTTTATTTTTCATATTTTAATCTCCTTTTTTGTGGGATTTTGTGTTTTTGTGCTTTTGTGGCAAGAGCTCTTTTTCTCCATTAAAACACTATCATTATTAATAGACTGATCAATTTATCATTAACCATTAATAATTATCTTTTATTAGTATCAATTATGAGGAAAAGGTAATCTGTATATTAATAAAAACTGTAAATTTGATTTGAATTTAAAATTCTTCCTGTAATATATTATGCGACTTCTTGAAGTTAAAAATTTGAGCATTGAGTTTAAAACCGAAAGTGGCTTTGTTAAAGCTGTTGACGATGTTTCATTTTCTTTAAAGAAAGGGATGACACTTGGGATAGTTGGAGAATCAGGGTCAGGAAAATCTGTGACTTCACTTGCTATAATGGGTTTAATCTCCAAGCCTGGTAAAATTACCGGGGGTAAAATCATATTTAATAAGGTAAATGCCATTGATCTTCTTAAGCTTCCTGAAAAAGAAATGCAAAAATACAGGGGTAATGAAATTGCAATGATCTTTCAGGAGCCAATGACTTCTTTGAATCCGGTTATCAAATGTGGCAAACAGGTTATGGAAAGCATTCTTCTACATTCGGATTTATCTAAAAAAGCTGCAAAAGAAAAAACCCTGGAACTGTTTGATGAGGTTCAGTTACCAAGACCGGTATCAATATTCAATTCATTTCCCTATCAGATCTCAGGCGGGCAAAAACAAAGAGTCATGATCGCTATGGCAATGTCGTGTAATCCTTCTATACTTATTGCTGATGAACCAACAACAGCTCTTGATGTTACCGTTCAAAAAACCATTCTTGAGCTTATGCAAAAACTGCAGCAAAAACATAACATGGGGATAATATTTATTACTCATGACCTGGGTGTTATTGGAGAGATCGCAAATCATGTTCTGGTGATGTACAATGGTAGTATTGTGGAACAAGGAGGTGCTGCATATATTTTTAATCATCCAAAACATCCATATACTAAAGGCCTGTTATCTTGCCGTCCTCCTTTGGATAAGCGCTATAAATTGTTACCTACTATAGCAAGCTTCATGGAGGCGGATAATGGTTCTAATAAACAAGCGTCTGACGGAGTTCGTCAATTTTCTGATCCAATTATTGTTAATGATAAAGAGAGAAAAAAGCAGCATGAAAAAATCTATAGTCAGGAACCAATATTAAAGGTCAGGAATATAAAAACCTATTTCCCTCTCAATAAAAACTTATTGGGTAAAACCACAGAATACTTAAAAGCTGTTGATAATGTTAGTTTTGATGTCTATCCGGGAGAAACTCTTGGATTAGTGGGAGAATCAGGATGTGGCAAAACAAGTCTTGGAAGAAGTATTTTAAGTTTAATTGGATCTAGTGGCGGACAGATCATCTTCGATGGTGTTGATATAACAAAACTTCCGTTTCAAAAATTACGTGCACTCAGAAAAGAGATGCAGATAATTTTCCAGGACCCATATTCTTCACTCAACCCAAGGATCACTGTAGGATCTGCCATTATAGAACCCATGAGGGTTCACCATCTTTATGCCAATAATAAAAAGCGAAAATTAAAAGCCATAGAGCTTCTTGAAAAAGTAAATATGGATTCCTCACATTTTTATCGCTACCCTCATGAATTCTCCGGTGGACAAAGACAGAGGATTTGCATCGCCCGTGCATTGGCACTGAACCCTAAATTTATCATCTGCGATGAATCTGTTTCTGCACTGGATGTTTCAATACAGGCGCAGGTTTTGAATCTCTTGAACAAATTAAAGGAAGACTATAATTTCACTTATATTTTCATTTCTCATGATCTGTCAGTTGTGAAATTTATGTCGGATAGGATGATCGTTATGAAAGAGGGGAAAATACTTGAAATAGGAGAAGCGGATAAGATTTATACAAACCCGGAAACTGAGTACACCAGGAGTTTAATTGAAGCTATACCAAAGGGGATTGGATGAGTAGGTGAGTTGTTAAGTAAGTTGGAACAAAATGTTTTCCTAATTAACCATTTCCCTAATTAACTACTTAACTTATTCTGCTGTCCATTTCCCTATTTTACTTTCATAATCTAAAGAAGCTTCCAATAACCCAAGATACTCCTCCCTACTTATCTCCCCTGCCCCCATTCTAACAAGATGAGAGGTTTTCACCTGAGCATCAATAAAGTCAAAGTTCCATAGCTTTAATTTTTCAACAAGGTAGTACAAAGCAACTTTTGAAGCATCAGTTTTCAAATGAAACATCGACTCACCAAAAAATACTTTACCAAGCGACAGTCCATATAAACCACCAACAAGTTCATCATCCAGGTAAGCCTCTACAGAGTGAGCATATCCCAAATCATGAAGCTTGGTATAAGCTTTTTGCATCTCTTCAGTTATCCATGTTTCCTCCTGCTCCTTCCTGTTAACAGCAGCACACTGTTGGATAACATTAGCAAAGCTTGTATCAAATTCAACTCTAAACAGGCCTCGTTTGAGTGTTTGCTTAAGGCTGTTTGAAACTTTCAGATCATCGGAGTAAAGGATTAAGCGCGGATCCGGCGACCACCATAAAATTGGTGTGTTCTCAGAGTACCAGGGGAAAATACCATTTGAATAGGCAAGTATCAATCTTTCAGGAGAAAGATCTCCACCAACAGCCAGTAAACCATCCGGTTCTGAATTGGACGGGTCGGGGAAAATAATTTCATTACTCAGCTGGTAAACCGGCATTACTTGTTATGGATTTCAAACAAATATTATTTTTCTAAATTCAGTTTTATCCTGGAAGCGAGTATTTCTATGGCAACATGATTAGTTCCACCTTGTGGAATAATTATATCTGCATATCTTTTTGTTGGTTCAATGAACTGCAGGTGCATTGGCTTTACAAATTTCTCGTAATGCGTTAACACCTGATCAAAGGAGCGCCCTCTCTCCTCACTATCTCTTCTGATAATTCTTATCAAACGGTCATCAGCATCAGCATCTACAAAGGCCATAATATCGAGCCTGCTTCTGACCCTTGGATTAGTTAATATGAGAATACCTTCAATAATTATCACTTGTTTGGGTAGCAGAGCTATAGTCTCTTTTGCTCTTGTACAAGTTAGATAAGAATAAATAGGCATACCAATGGATTTTCCTTCTTTAAGCAAATCGATATGCTTAACTAATAATCCAAACTCTATTGATGAAGGATGATCAAAATTAATTTTTGCTCTTGCCTCTGGAGATAAATGCCCATTATCTTTATAATAAGCATCCTGAGGTATAACAGAAACTGTATCTTTTGGCAGACGGTTAATTAGTTGCCTGACAACTGTTGATTTACCTGATCCCGACCCTCCTGCAATTCCAATAATTAACATAATAAAATTGGTTAAGTAGTTATTTGTCTCTTTTCTCGCAAAACTCTGTTAAAACTCCAAATGTTGATTTAGGATGAAGAAAGGCAATATCAAGTTTCTCTGCTCCTTTTCTTGGTGTCTTGTCTATCAACCTAATACCTTTTGATTCAGTTTCCTCCAAAGCATCTTCAATGTCCTTCACTGCAAAGGCAATATGATGGATTCCTTCTCCTTTCTTATCCAGGAACTTTCCAATAGGGCCTTCAGCATCAGTAGTTTCCAGCAATTCGATTTTTGTTTGCCCAACCATAAAAAAAGCAGTCTTAACTTTCTGATCTCCTACCTCTTCAATAGCATAACACTTAAGCCCTAAGATCTTTTCATAATAAGGAATACTTTCACCCAGGCTCCTAACAGCAATACCTATGTGTTCAATATGTGATATGTTCATATTTAATAATTCTTTTTCATCTCAAAATTAACTTAATTTTAATAATCTTTTTAAAAAGGATCAAATTTTTCATTATTATTCCAGCTTCACTTACTATCTGAATTATTTGTATGTTTGCTTCCTTTAGGTTTTACTATTCTCAGAATAATTCATACAATTGATGGATGAAAGAATGTAAGCATAACAAATATTTTTTCAATAACAGCATAGAATCGTGTAAGGATTTTAATGATAAATATCTATTCAGGGGAATATCACCTTATGAAGTGTTGAGAATAATTGAAGGAGTTCCTTTGTTTTTTGAAGATCATATTGATCGTTTAATGAATACGTTACAATCAAAAAATCTTGAATTTTGCTTTGATGATATTCAATTAAAGAAGAATATTTTTGACCTAAGGAAAATAAATGACATCACTCATGGAAATATCAAGCTATTATATAATTATTATAAATCTGAGAAAAGTTGCCTCATATATTTTATCCAACATAAATATCCATCTATTAAGCAATATACAAATGGCATCCCACTTGGTTTATTCCATGGTGTCAGGGAAAATCCAAATGCAAAACTTATTAATAAAACCCTGAATATATCAGCTCATCAGGAAAAATTACGAAAAAATGTTTATGAAGTTTTACTTTTAAATAATAATGGAAATATTACAGAGGGCAGTATGTCGAATGTTTTTTTTATAAAAGGCTCCATTCTTTATACTCCGCCATTAGAATCTGTTCTTCCGGGAATAACGAGGAAATATATTATATCTGCATGCGAAGACCTGGGAATTGCCATTCTTGAAAAAGAAATTCATTCTAATGATCTGGAAGAATTTGACTCTGTTTTTATAACCAGCACTTCTTCCAAAGTTCTTCCGGTTTCTACGATTGAAAAAATATCATTTGATCCGGATAATCCCATACTACGAATGATAATGAAGGAATTTGATAAAGCTATTAATTTTTACATCGGAAATTTTAATAGATAAATTTATCATGATTATGTCTTATTACCCGATGCTTTGGTTGAAAGCAAACCACATGCAGCAGAAATATCCAGTCCTCTTGATCTTCTAATAGTTGTAATGATCCCTTTTGCAACAAGACTGTTCTTGAATTCCTCAATCCTATTATCATCTGAAACTTTTAGTGACGATTGAGGAATTGGATGAAAGCGGATAAGGTTTATTCTGCACTTAATTCCATTAAGAATTCTGGACAATTCCTTACTGTGTCGGGGAGTATCATTAAAATCTTTAAACATGATGTACTCAAAAGAAATTTTTCGCCTGCCTGCATCAAAATCTTTCAAAAATTGTAATATCTCCTTCAAAGGATGAACACTTTCAACCGGTAGTATTTGTTTTCGCTCATCTTCAAACGGAGAGTGCATACTTATTGCAAAATTGCATTTACTTTTTTCCAGCAATATTTTCATAGCCGGAATAATACCAATACTTGATACTGTTATTCTGCCCGGACTCATTGCAAAACCCCAATCAGAAGTTAATATTTCCAGGCTTTTCAAAACTTCATTCAGATTATCAAGGGGCTCACCCATTCCCATGTAAACAATATTAGTCAGCATATCCTTTTCAGGAAGGCTACGAACCTGGTTAATTATTTCTCCGGCTGACAGGTTTCCCTGAAATCCTTGTTTTCCTGTCATACAAAATTCACAGCCCATCTTACATCCCACTTGTGTGGATACACATAATGTGTTTCTGTTTTTTTCAGGAATATATGCTGCTTCAATAAACTTCCCTTTTAGAGTTGGGAAAAGATATTTTTTGGTTCCATCAGTTGAAGTTTGAACCTGATCATAGTCCAATAAACCAAAGGAGAAGTTTTCTTTTAAAAGCTCACGGGTTTTCAAAGAAAGATTGGTCATTTCATCAATAGAACTAATGGGCTTTTTATATAACCAGTCTGCAATTTGCTTAGCATTATATTTTGGAAGACTTAAATCATTGCAAATCAAAGTCAATTCTTCAAGAGTTCTCCCAAATAGAGTATCTGTTTCCATTGTAACATTTTTATTAAGAAAATCAGGTTGCAAAAGTAATAGTTATTTTGTTTTTAGGTATTCTTTGTGCAACTCTGTGATTTCTTTGAGTAACCCACGTTCATCGTAGTGTCCACGCTACGATGTAAATCCCTTGGCGAAGCGAGGACACTTCGCCAAACAAAGTTTTTGTGATTTAGTGGCATATTTTAATTGATATATACGATCTTCTTCCTTGCAAGAATCTGATTCTCCTTATTTAATAGCTGCAAAAAATATGTGCCGTGAGGCAGGCTATACTTCCCCGGATCCCATTTAATGGTGTCATGAGCTGGTGAGATATTTATACTGTCGATCAGATTACCTTCCATTCCGTAAATTTTAAGAACCCCTTCTTCATCAATATCAATAAGGATGTTAAAGATGCCTTGTGAAGGATTTGGATATACTTCCATTACTCCTTTGTTTTCGCTCCCAGGTAATTTTTCAATAGATGCTATAACAGGAGTTCCCACAGCAAAAGTATATTCACCCTTTTGTAGCGTATCGCATATCAGGTATCCTTTTGTAATGGATCCCAACCTGACATAATCCGCAATTTCCCAGTCATCTGAAGCATCCCTCCTATAAAGTAAAAGTAAAGAATCGATAGATGGGTTAATAGGTGAGATATTGGGAAGTAAAGTATTATCCAGATAGCCATCAGTCATACTTGTTGTACGATTATAATAGAATTTTCCCTGCGCAATAAAATCAGCAGGAAAGATCCCATCAACTTTCCAGTATCTGTAATCAGAGAGTCTTACAATATCATTATTCGGTACTTTCAAAGGATCCGGAACAACCCAGTTATGCTCAATCCTGACAAAGGCAGAATCTGTCAGGCTTATAACATTGAGCTGGCAATATGTTTGAGGAAAATTAACATTTACTGTGCTATTAATTGTTTCCACATGATCAGTTGTAGCATCTCCCAATAACTCATGGAGATCTGCCATAGCAATTTCCGGAGCGAAGGGTAATTTGAAGGTCTGAGATCCATATTGCCCTGAAAAGCTGAGCAGTTCCGTGTATTGATCCCAGTTATTATTCATAAATGTAATTTCAACCCGGTTTGAAGCGGCAAAACCTGTTCCTCCTTTATATTTTTGTTTTACAAAAACACTCACATCATATTCAGGTCCATTTGGTACAACAGAAAACGAATCGATCGAAAAATGAGGAAAGCCCGGAGAAAACACCCATGCGTCAAAAAACCCACTCATATCAATTCCGGAAAAAGAAGTCATGAAATCACGCAATCCTGCACTAGATATAGTATCAAATGCATTCTGGGATAAATTTGCCTTAACAGTTTCAAAGAAGAGGCTATCACCGAGATACCCTCTTAATGTATGAACTACACTTGCTCCCTTATCATAAGAAGTACTGCCATATGTATAAGCATGGGGAACACCGAACAATGCCCTGTATCCATTGTCTTTGATATGAGTAAACTGAAGGACATTTTTGTGATTGTCTCTTACATAATCCCTGTAAAAAACTTCTCCATATAAGTTTTTCTGATAAAGTGCTTCGCAATAAGTTGCCCATCCTTCATTTAACCACATGTCCTCTGCCGAAGCACATGTAACAAGATCCCCAAACCACTGATGTGACAACTCGTGAGCTAATAAAGTTTCATACGACAGGTTTCCGTTAATTGCAAAAAAGGGATATGAAATATTAGTAGTATGCTCCATTGCTCCTCCATTAAACGGAATTCCAACATAGCCAACTCTTTCCCATTGATATGGGCCAAAGGCATTTTCATACTCAAATAATATATTTTTCAGGTTTACAAATGATGCTTTTGCTTTTGTTGTATCCGATGGCCTGACATAAATGAATGTCGGGATAGCTCCATTTATACCATAAAAAGTGTCGCTAATGGCAATGTAATCGCCAATTGCCATTCCAATAAGATAAGTCGGGGCAGTATTCTGTAGTTTCCAGTGATATGTTTTAGTGTTATCTCCATTATCATTCACTGAGACCAATGATCCACATGCAACAACAAATTTTGGATCTTTCACCCTTATGTGAAAATCGTATGTTGCTCTGCTTACAAATTCATCAAGGCAGGGAAACCAAACTCTGCCATAATTATGAGGATCGGCTCCAAAGCCAACTCCCAGGTTAAAAGCAAAAGAACTGTCATTCTGAAAATAAAACCCACCCCAACCAGTTGGATCTCCTTGCGGTTGCCCATGATAATAAACAACCAGCTCAATAGTATCTCCAATATTAATTACATTTAATAATGGAATATTCAATAAAGTATCATTGTATGAATATGATGTTAACAAATTGTTGTCTGTAATTATTGAATCAACAGTAAGTTTCAGTAAGTCTAGCCCGATATGATTGACATTATTCATTTTGGGTGTTATTGAAATGGAAGTATAACCACTTATTGATTTATTTGAAAGATAAATAATATCAAGATTAATATCATAATGTAATATATCGATAGTATCGCTTATTAATGCAGAATTCTTATGCTTTGATCCTGCCGTATTATATTGTGCAAATACTGGAGCAGTTATGCAAAATATTATTATTAGAAAGTAAATTTGTCCGTGTAATTTCATTTCTTTGTTATTGTTTAAAAATATTTATTTTTGTAAAAATATACTTTTTAAACAAATTCAGCATTAAAGGATATTTTTATTATACGTAATTTGGTTACTATTGAGATCTTTGCTACATGATCATAGGTTGTTTTGATCACTATTTGTTCAAATATGAACATTTTTGTACTTAGAATGAACACTTTTAGCTTATTTGTTTGAAGCGCCATTTTATTATCCCTGAGATTCAAAAGCTTATGAGTGTGGCATATTTTTGGTTAAGAAGGATTAACCCAAAATAAAACAAAAATCATGATAAAAAAAATGAATAAATCAAGTTTGATCCTTAAGAGGAAACATCCTTCTGATTATTTCTTTAGTCGAAGTTCTTCTAAGGTCACGTTTTTCATAATTTTTCTTCTTCTTGCGATGCATTCTTATTCCCAGACTTATTGGTCGATGGAGACTTGTATACAGTATGCATATGAAAATAATATTGACATAAAAAAGCAAAGTTTACTGATAAATTCTGCAGAAAAGGATTTGTTACAAAGCAAGGCCAGTTTTTTACCAGACCTGAATGGATATGTTACACATTCATATAATTACGGGCAGACAGTTGACCGGTATACAAATCAGTTTGCAACTGACCGGGTACAATCCAATAACTTCAACATTCAGAGCAATGTAGTCTTATTTAATGGTTTCCAGATACTGAACAATTATAAACAAAGTAAATTAGGTTTAATGGCTGCAAAATATGATGTTGATAAACTTAAAGATGATATTTCTTTAAGTATTGCCAACGCATATCTTGCAATATTATATTCTGAAGAATTAATAAATGTAGCAGAAAGTCAACTTGATATTACAAAACAACAAGTAGAAAACACAAAAAAACTTGTTGAGGCCGGTACCCTGGCCAGGGGTAGTTTGCTTGAAATACAGGCACAACAAGCTATGGAAGAACTTAATGTTGTACAAACTCAGAATCAGCTGGTTCTTGCATATTTGAATTTAACACAACTGCTTGATTTGCCTTCTCCAAAAGATTTTAGAATTGAGAAACCCGAGATCCTTCTAAGCGAAGATGATCTATTATTATCCAATCCTGAAATAATATTCGCATATGCAGTTGAAAACCAGCCTGATGTTAAAAGTGCTGCACTTAGGGTTGAAAGCTCTGAAAAAGGTCTTGATATTGCAAGAGGTGCATCATATCCTAGCTTAACCTTCAGTGGATCCTGGGCAACAGGCTATTCAGGAGCCAGCAAAGACCTGATTAATTATTCGCTTTCACCAGATATGTATCCGATTGGAATTACCCAATCAACATTTCCTGATACAGTTTTAGGGTTTTCTTATGATAGTGAATACAAAGTAAAATCTTTTGAAAATCAGTTTAGGGATAATAACAACCGAACCCTGGGTTTATATATAAATATTCCGATCTTTAACAAGCTGCAAACGAGAACATCAATCAGTAAATCCAAAATTGCATTAGAAAGTGCAAATTATGACCTACTATTAACAAAAAACCAGCTCAGAAAAAATATTCAACAAGCCTGGGCTGATGCAAAGGCTTCACATAATAGCTACATGTCCACACAAACAGCACTTGAAGCCGCTGAAGAGTCTTTTAAATATATCGAGCAAAAATTTAATGTCGGTATGGTAAATATTGTTGAATATAATGATATAAAAAATAAGATGATAAAAGGCCAGTCTGACCTTGTTCGTGCAAAATATGAGTATATTTTCAGAGTTAAAGTAATGGACTTTTATCTTGGAAGACCTATTACACTTAAATAGTTAATATATCAAAGCTTTGGGGGTTAAATTCTGTAATACATTCTGTTGAGCTATAAACTTTAATTACAATGAAAAAGACAAAGAAAAAGAAATTAATTAGGATTGCTGTTATTGCTGTAGTACTAATTATTATTATTCTTTCTGTGGGAAGAAAACAAGGATGGATTGGTGAGAAAGATATTCAGAAAGTAAGTACAGAGCTGGTAGAAAAAAGAAACATTATTGAAACTGTGTCGGCAAACGGGAAAATTCAACCGGAAATAGAAGTTAAGATCAGTCCTGATATTTCAGGTGAAGTAATTGAATTATATGTGAAAGAAGGAGACCAGGTTGTTGAAGGAGATATACTTGCCAAAATTGACCCAGAAATATATTTGTCAAATCTCGATCAGGCTATTGCAGCACTAAATACTCAAAAAGCAAATACTGCAAACGCTAAAGCCCGTCTTGCCCAGGTTGAAGCTCAATTTCTGAATTCAAAACTCAACTATGAAAGAAATGAAAAACTCTATAAAGAAGGCGTAATTTCCCAATCTGAATATGATGCAGCTAAAGCAAATTTTGAGGTCGCTAAAGCTGAAGTAGACGCTGCAAAACAAAGTGTAAAGGCATCTGGTTATTCTATAAAAAATGCCCAGGCTGCACTTAAAGAAGTTCAAAAGAATTTAACCTTAACAACAATTATAGCTCCGACAGGGGGAACAATATCACGATTGAATATTGAGAAAGGTGAGAGAGTGGTAGGAGCGTCTCAATTTTCAAGCGGTACAGAAATCATGTGCATTGCAAACCTTAATGAAATGGAAGCAAATGTTGCAGTTAATGAAAATGATATAGTCAGGGTAAATTTAGGTGATACCGCTCTTATTGAAGTTGATGCATATCTTAAAAGGAAATTCAAAGGCCTGGTTTCTGAAATTGCAACTTCTGCTAATGTTAGCGGGATCAGTGCTGACCAGGTGACAAACTTTGAAGTAAAAATTCGTATACTCAGAAACTCATATCAAGACCTCCTCATTGCAGATCATCCTGAAAAGTCACCATTCCGCCCGGGCATGTCAGCAACTGTTGATATCCAAACAGAAACTCAACATAATATTCTTACTATCCCGATCCAGGCTGTAACAACGAGATCTGATACAAGCGAAAAGAAAATTAGCCACAAGGAATTAAGAGATCGAAAGAAACTTAAAAAAGATGATGAAGAAAAGGAAGACACTGAATTTAAAGAGTATGTATTTCTTTATGAAGATGGAATAGCAAAACTTCAGGAAGTTGAGTCAGGAATCCAGGATAATACTTACATTCAAATATTAAAAGGCCTGAAGGAAAACCAGGAGGTTATTATTGCCCCATACAGAGCTGTATCAAAAAAGCTCAAAAATGGAGACGAGGTAAAAAAAGTTGACATCGAAGATCTGTTTTCTGAAGAAAATTAATAAAGGAATGATGGAAAAATGGCATTGATCTTAAATATTGAAACAGCAACCAGTGTTTGCTCTGTTGCGCTTTCATGTGATGGATTAATTCTTTCTTCTAAGGAATCAAATGAACAGAATTCACATTCTTCCCTGATCACCATCTTTATTGAACAAGTACTGAAAGAGAGTGAAATCAATATTGAAAATATCGATACTGTCGCAATAAGTAAAGGCCCTGGATCATACACAGGATTGAGAATCGGTGTTTCAACAGCAAAAGGTCTCTGTTATGCTCTTGATAAACCCTTGATCTCCATTGGAACATTACAGTCCATGGCTTTTGGCTTATTAAAATACCCGGAAATTCAGGAGTTAAAGCAAAATATACTTTTTTGTCCAATGATAGATGCCAGGAGAATGGAAGTATATGCTGCAATCTACGATACTTCTAATGTAGAAGTCAGAGAGGTGAGAGCAGAAATAATTGATGAAAATTCATTTAGTGAATATCTTCAAAATTCAAAAGTTGTATTCTTTGGTGATGGAGCAAACAAATGCAAAGAAACTCTTTCAGGTCACCCAAATGCCATTTTTATTGATAATGTCCTGGCAAGCTCATTAAATATGGCAGAACTTGCAGAACAAAAATACCTTAACAGTCAATTTGAAGATCTTGCATATTTTGAGCCTTTTTATCTCAAGGATTTTATTGCAGGGAAGCCAAAAGTAAAAGGCTTACATTGATTTAGGTATAAAAATTAACACTTAAAAGGAAGTTAGGCGAAGCGTCCACGCTTCGCCATAAATAAAATGTAGTTTCTAAACTACCAAAATGTAGATCACAAAGAAACAATTTGACCTGAAGAAAAGTGAGAAATTAATACTTTCTGACGAAGTTGTAATGAGTAAAATATTTGTTATCAGAGGCGAAAAAGTGATGATAGACAAAGACATTGCAGAACTTTATGGAGTTGAAACAAAAGTATTAAAACAAGCTGTTAAACGGAATATAGATATTTTTCCACAACACTTTATGTTTGAATTAACAGAAAAAGAGTTTGCCAACTTGCAAGTGTTCTAAAAAGCGAAAGAGCAAAGAAAATGAGCATTCGTATAATAGAGGTCTTTGTGAAGATGCGAAAAATTCCCAGCTGAGCGTAGTTTGTAACTGTGCTCCGGAAAACAATCCTAAATCTAATATTTCACGAACTTCCCAACATAGAATTCATTCCTGGTATATATCGTAATAATATACATCCCTTTGGCAAGTTTGGAAATATTAATATTGTGATTTAAGCCAGAATTCAGATTACATTCAAGTACGGTTGATCCTTGTATTGATTTAATAACAGCTTGTACCTGAGATTCGATTTCAGCAACTAAAACGATAATATCTGTTGCTGGATTTGGATAAATCTGTAATGTTTTCTTGGTAATTTGATTTTCTTGTATGCCAACATTATATTCCGGTAATTCAAGGATATGGTTGTTACCTGTCATCGCTTTGAGTAAAAGATTGTAGTCTTTAAGTTTATTAAGAGATGCCAATGGATTATTGGATTGATAATCTCTTGCAAATACATAAGCGATATCCAGTTCCTGTTTCTCACCAGATATAAATGTGAAGGGTCCCATCATACCAAGAACATGGCGTTCGTGTGGCTGATTCCCAATCGAGCTTTCATTCCAATAAAAGCCATTTTGAGTATATCCTCCGTTTGGAATTTGCCCGTCTGTTCCCCAGTTACAACTATCCGAATCCCAGGGATACATAAACTTGCATTCAGGACCGACACCACCTGTTGCAGTATCTCCATTGCCACCATATAACATATGAGTTCCGTCCATTAAAATTCCTTTCAGGTAATTATAGTAATTCATTTTGTATTTTTTGTTGTCTTTATGCCAAATACCACTACTAATAAAACATAAAAAACCGGTCATTCCCATTCGCTCATTATCAACAATCCCATCACCAAAATTCATCCCATTTATACTCATATCACAACCACCATCAAAGTTATCAAGCCCATCAGGATCAATGTGTGGGCCTCCTAATATATTAATTGACTGGGCAGGCGGTTTGGCACCATAGGTTCCGGGACCACCATCTCCGTCCACTGGATAACCATTATATCCATAATAGTATCCCCCTTCAACATCACAGCCAACATAATCATCCCAATTATATCCAATATCAATATCTGTATAAATCCCCAAAAAGGTACTGTCATAATCCCTGTTAGAGCGATTATAAATATCATAATGCACAAAAACAGTATTATTTAATACAGAGTCGATATCATTAAAACCATATACCATCGCATGAAATTCAAGTTGCATTTTCCTTCCTTCTGAATCAGCATGAATATACTTGTCATCATTGTAGATAAAAAATATTGCTTCATCCCCGCGTATCAGAGGTGCATCCCCCAACACAGGTTCATAAAAATCATTGTTGTTTTGATCGAAAAATGGTGCAAGTTTTTCTTCCTGTCCGTATTGAACATTACCATTTCCCGGCCATGTTAAAATGTTTTCAGGAACAATATAGCCATTATCATTATAGTGTAACAAATGATATTCTATAGTATCTAATGATAATTGCCAAACCCGGTTCCACTTATGCAGGTACGACAAATCATAGATATCCGAAACAGGTCCCGACCAAAAATCAAAACCACGAAATCTGGAAAACTCAGCAGCCATGTATACAGTGTCATTATAAATTCCTCCTATCCATAGTAAACTACTGAAAATTGTATTTTTTCCACTGCCTTTTGGAACCTCAAAATGAGAACGAATATACAAATCATCCCAGTTAGTGCTATTCTTATATTCAGCATATCCCATACGATTAAACAATAATCCACATGCATTAACACCGGCATTAATATTATTTATAGTTAAAGAATCATAGGCATGACTGTTTTTTATCAATATATATAAATATGCAGAATCGATTTCAGTCTTAGCTTCAACATAATATTTTACTGAATCAATTCCACTGGGATGATTATGATAAGGGCAATATACCAATACACTATCTGTTTTTTCACAAAATCCCAGGATAGGGTTATACGTTTCAATTTTCTGAATTATAATTGTATCTGGATAAAGATTTATGTCATTAATCAGAACATTAATCGAAACCGGTACTCCTCCGCTTGTTGTTGAGTAATCGTCAACTAGTTTCAAAAAATTAACTGTTTGGGACATCCCGGCAAATGGCAATATACACAACAATGTATAAGTATAAAAAATCAATATTCTTTTCATTTATGTAATTTTTGATTTTGATGGGGGATCGACATCATATATAAGCAAAGATAATTCATCAAACTGCCTAAGTCAAGGATGAATAAGTTAATGGTATTATAAAATCAGTTAACGGAATTAGAAATTGCAATTTGTCCAGATCGAAGTTGCAATCTCAGCTGGGGGGGGCTATCTCCTGTACCAAGAATAAAGAATTAATCCTTTGTAGGATCCTGGTTAAGAATTTTTGTCATATACTCATATAATTTGGGAAGTTCCTTTTTGAAGTGCTCAGGTTCTTCGAAAAAATTCTCCACGGCCACTGCAAAGAACTCTATCTCGTTAGTGACTGCATAATCCCTGAAAATGTGTTTTTCTTTCACCTCTTTTAACTTGGAATTCCTTTTAATATAGACCAACCATTCACGATAGTGCCTCTTAAAATCATCTTCTAATTGACTCAATAAATGATTAAGAAACAAAGCATGTGCAAATTCATGATAACATAAGTTAATTGAATCGCTTGGATTGGACATGCCAAACTTCACGTCTTTCCATGAAAATACAATAACTCCTGTTGCATTTGTTTCACCCTTTAGATGCAAGTTAGAAGCTTTCGAGAAAAATTCATCAGGATATACAATAATAGTATGGAATGAAGAAAGTTTATAATCCCATAAACCAAAAGTGATCTTAACTGCTGCTGAGGCAATTACCAAAATAATCTCATGATTAAGCTTCAAACCTCCTCTGCCATGAAATTCCTTATCGTCTATGAATTTCATTATTCTGCTTCCATAATTTCGTTGCAATTTGGGTGACAGCTCCCTGTAATACTTTTCATTTCTGTATAAGAACTGTTCATAATTTGATGGAAGGCGACGATAAAATAATTCAAAACAAAGTGGAGGTGGTTTGTTGAGTATGAATGCGATAATACCTTTACCCAAGTCAACGGAGCGTAAAACTATGTAAAGCAAAAAAGCTACAGCACTTAAAAGGAAAATAATACCAACTGACATAATTTTTTGTTAGATTAAGAACAAATATACGCATTTGTATGCATAAAAAAAACGACCATATCACATGTTGGATATAATCGTTTCATTTACAAGGTGGAGCATATCGGAGTCGAACCGATGACCTCTTGACTGCCAGTCAAACGCTCTAGCCAACTGAGCTAATGCCCCAAGGACATGCAAAAATAATACTTTTTTGTTAACTTACCTTAGTTAGAATTATTAAATTTGAGGATACTTAATCAACAAGTACTTAGAGTGCCTTGAGTATTTGGAGTGCCTTGAGTACTTGGAGTATTTAGAGTTGTTATTATGAAACGTTTGTTTGTGGCGGTAAAGATTATTCCTTCAGATAGTTTTTTGGAGGTTTATGAGCATATGATGGATGCTTTTCAATATGATAAGATCTCATGGGCTAATCCGGATAATGTGCACATAACGATTAAATTCCTTGGTGATACAAAGGAAGAAAATATAAACAGAATTAATGAAGTCCTTGAGAATTGTGCTAAAGAAATTGATCCTTTCGATATTCATATCGAAAATGTTGGCATTTTTGGTTCTTCATATGATCCAAAAGTAATATGGTTGGGAATTAAGGAGAATAATGCTCTTTTAGATCTTTCTGAAAATATTCTAAACGGGCTTGATTTAATAGGATTTAAAAGAGACAGACAAAATTTCAGGCCACACCTGACTGTAGGAAGAATAAAAAAAGTCAGTAATAAAAAGGATTTTCAAAAAAGCATCAATCATTTTAAAGGCTTGAAAATACAAAGCTCCCGTATCGACAGCTTTGCCTTATACGAGAGCATTTTAAAACAAACCGGAGCAGAACATTTAGCTATTAAGAGATTTCCTTTAATTGCAAACGACAGCTAAAGAAACTAAGAAAGTAGACAGTCACCAGTCCACAGTAGGCAATATTTTTTACTGCCGACTGGCTACTGTGGACTACCGACTTAATAGCTAGTACTATATTGATCAATCTCCTTCCTCTTCTCGCTTCTTCTTGTCAATAAAGTGAAATATAACCAAGGCAAGTCCTCCAAAAATAAAGACCATAGAGAAATATGCAACTTCTTGTTGAAGTTCTGTTGTGCAACTAAGCACATTACCAAGGAATAAACCAATCGCTATGCCGATCAGCAATAATCCATATTTCAGGGATGCTGCTGTTGTTTGTTTTTTAAAATAGTTTAATTTAGAAGCGTCAACACCTTTTTCTATAAGCGCCATGCGTTCTTTCCTTCTTACAAACAAATGTATTATTCCGTAAATAGTACCAAAAATGACAAGTAATACTAAAACCCCTTTTAAATCCATGATTAAAATTTTTGATTAATAAATTTTTGTTTTCATAATCTTTGACGCAAGACTTTTAAGCCGGTTACAATTTGATTTTTCTTTTTTAGCCACTAAAGCACAAAAACTCAAAATCCCACTAAAGTTTTTTTCTGTGGGTTTATTTGTTTTGTGAAATTTAGTGTTTTTGTGTTTTTGTGGCATATTCTTATTTTTTGTAATTTTAACTAGTAATACTGTAACCTGTAATCTTTTTTATCGTCATATATTTAAATGAACTATCCCGGAGATAATTTTTATATAGAAAAAGTTCTTAATAGAGACACATCTGCCTATGCTTATATAGTTAACAGGCATAAGGATATGGCTTTTACAATAGCTTTCAGGATATTAAAAAACCGTGAAGATGCGGAAGAAATTGCACAGGATGCTTTCATGAAGGCTTTTAATTCTTTGGAGAAATTCAAACAACAATCAAAGTTCTCAACATGGCTTTACAGCATAGTATACAATGCTGCAATTTCCCGGACAAGAAAAAAACAATTGGAAATGCTTCCCGTTGATGATCACATTATTGAAAACTATACTTTTGATGATATCACAACAGGAATTAATGAAATTGATGAAGAGGAACAAAAAAAGTTTATAAATAATGCAATTGCTAAACTGCCGGAAACAGAAAGTGTTTTAATAACACTGTATTACAAAGAAGAAAATTCCATCGATCAGATCAGTGAAATTGTTGGAATGAGCAGTTCGAATGTTAAAGTGAAACTTCATCGAATCAGGAAAAAACTTTTAACTGAATTTAATGGATACATCAAGAAAAAAGAAGAAGTAAAAAGCATTACCTAATTTTAGCAAGCAATAAAAAAACATGTGATGATGAATAATAAAGATCATACAGAAGATATTATCAGAAAACTGATTCAGAAAACTGAGCTGGAAAGTCCCTCTGATGGATTTACTGATAATATTATGAATAAGATACAGACCGAAAGCCAGCTTGAAGAAGTTAACCCAGTGCCCGGTAATAATCTTTGGTATTGGATAATTGTTGCTTTCCCAGTATCACTTTTAGTTGGTGCTGCATTATATTATTTCCGACTCGATTTTGCAGGTCTGTTTAACTTTGACTATTTCACTCAAACCTTAATACCATATGTCAGAGATTTGTTTGGAAGGGTTTCAGATATTATGTCAAACCAGGAGTTTTCACCTATACTCATGGTTGTTTTAATATCTGTTGGATTCCTGATGATTATTGAACGCGCTCTTCATTTTGGGAAACGTATGAAATCCTACCTATTCATCATTTAATAAGAGCATGTACCAAACATCTTTGTGGTTCTCTGTAATATAGCAAAAGAAGCTATTACACAGAGTAGACACTGAGTTACACGGAGGGAAAACTCATAGTTATGTTACTTTTGAGGCAAGCTCTTCCTTTTTATCAATAACTAATCGTTTGTAGTATGCATACAAAAGATAAGTCATAGGAAGAGCTATGAGTAATCCCAGCATTCCCAGCAATTTTCCCCAGATTGATAAGGATAATAATATGATAGCTGCATTAAGTTTCATGGCCTTGCCCATTATTTTTGGTGTAAGAAAACCATCCTGAATTGTCTGGGCGACAGCAAAAACTATAGCTACAAGACCTAGCATCCCCCAAAAATTACTTCCCGTTTCCAATGAATACATGAGTGCGAGAAAGGCTGCGGGAACTATTGCAATGATCTGCAGATAAGGGATCATATTTAGTAAACCTATAAATAAACCTAAGACAATTGCCATTGGTAATCCGATAATACTGAATCCAATTGCAAACAAAACACCAACAATAGATGCAATTAACGCCTGTGCGCGAAAATAGTTTTGCATGGCAACCTTGAAATCATGCCATATTCCCTGTATTAGTTCCCGGTAATCAGGAGGAACAAGATCTATCCAGTTCTTAGAAATATTATCATAATCGAGTAAGAGAAAAATAAGATATAACAAGATGATCAATATACCAAAAATTCCAATAATGAGGCTAATGGCACCTGAAAAAACACTCCATATTCCTGGCAATACTTTTTTTATTGCCAGGTTTGTTAAATCTCCTACACTATCAGCATTGAAAAGTTTTTGAACTTCTTCTTTTGATATCAGGTCTTTAATATAAGCTCCAATATCTGCAGGCAGATATTGTGAAAGTTGTTGGCTTAGGTTAGAGTCATTTGCCAGTTGAGCTAACAATTTCCCCATATGCGAGATCTCATGAATAATCATAGGGAATATTATCCAGGAAGCCAGAACCAGGAGGCTTGCAACTAATATCAGACTTATTAAAACTGAAATAACGCGGTTTCGCAGGCGTACTTTTTTTTGAAGGAAACGCACAAGGGGATTTAAAAAATATGCTAATATTAATGCAACAGCAAAAGGTATTAGCACATCGCTGAGGTAACCGAGTAACCAAATAACACCCCAAATTATTAGAACAGTTAATGCAATACGAATAACTCTGTCGAAAGTGAATGGCTTGTTGTTGATAATGGACATGATTAAAAATTTCAAGTGAGCTAAAATTTCGAATGAATTAAAATTATAAGTGCATAAAGATAGAAATTTTAGTCACTCTAGTCACTCGTAATTTTAGTCATTATATATTTCTGGCAGATATTGATCTTCCGGACAGACTTTGTATATTTTAAACCCGACCTTTTGATAAAGCGCCATTGCGTTTGGGCTATCAAGTTCGCAGGTGTGCAGCCATAATCGGGAGGGCATATAAGACCAGGCTTTTTGTATTGCCCAGTGTAAAATATATTTCCCGAGTCCCTTTCCGATAAAATCCGGCATTAAACCTAAATATGAAATTTCAATATCATTATCATTTCTTCTGTCAAGCTCAACAAACCCCGCAAGTTCTCCATCAACATTCATTAAATATATCTCCATATTACTATCGCTAATGATATTTTCTAATTCTTCTTCAGGGATTACTAAGCGCTCTGCCCATGTCCAGTCTTTGCCAACGGAAATAAATAATTCTTTATATTCCTCCACCGACATGGACATAATTCTTTCGATAGTAATATTTTGGCTTAGCTGTTGTAATTCAAGTTGAGGATCCTCAAACATTTCCAAGTATGTTGTTTCAACTTTTATCTTCTTCATTCTTCTAATAACTTAAGGCACTTTAAATACTCTAAATACTTAAAGTACTTGTTTTTTACCACATCATTTCAATCATCCTAACAACATCCTCTCTACTTAACTTATGATGTACGCCACTTTCATCATGTTTCGTCATTGCATCTACAATAAGTTCATGTTGATCTTTATTTATTCCTGCATCCAGCAATCTTACAGGGCAACCAATACTTCGAAAGAAATTTTCAAACTTGTTTATTGTTCCATCGATTGTGTCATCATCAAAGATATTCTTCCCAAGTTCTATTATCCTATCTCCTGCTCTGTCGTGGTGAAGTTTAAGCCATGCGGGATAGGCGATCGCTAGTGAAGCACCGTGTGCCATATCAAAAAGGAGTGAAAGATTATGGCCAATATTATGTACTCCCCAATCACCCGACACTCTTCCGTATGTTGTTGTTTGATTAAGTGCTGCAGTCGCAGCATACATTATCTTTGCCCGCAGATCATAATCCTTAAGATCTTGTATCAAAAGAGGGCCATACTGCAATGCTTCTGAAATGATTGAATACACAAATTTGTCAGATAATGATGCATCCCCTGCACCAAAAAATGCTTCCAGGCAATGTGCAATAAGATCAGCAATTCCATAAGCAGTATATTCTTTTGAAACACTAATCGTATATGTCGGATCCAGAAACGAATGTTGTGGATACATTAACTGATGTCCCATCCCCAGTTTTCTTTGAAGGCTGTTATTTTGTAGTACGGCATAAGGATTCATTTCAGTTCCTGTTGCGGCCAGAGTCAATACAGATATCAGGGGAATAGCTGTTTTGGGTTTTATTTTGCCTTCAAAAAAATCCCATGCGGATGTATTAACAGGAATAGCGATGGAGATCATCTTTGCAGAATCAATAACACTTCCTCCTCCAACAGCAATAATTACATCAACATTTTTTTCTCTCCCCAGCATGGCTGTTGCATCAACATCCTCAACAACAGGGTTTGGCCTTATACCACTGTATTCATAAACTTCTGCTCCAATTGTGTTGAGTTGTTTAACAATTTTTTCATAAACGCCATTTTTTTTTATTGATCCTCCGCCATAAACCAGCAGGACTTTCTTCCCAAATTCATCTACCGCCTTTCTAAGATCGTCTAAAACGTCTTTACCAAAATGCAGTTTAACAGGGTTATATGCTATAAAGTTTTCCATAAAATTTTGATATTTATTTCTTTGTTTCTTTATCCAACGAAATGCTTTAAAATACTAATAATTATACTCCTCCTTCGTAGTCCCTTTGTGAAAATTCTTTATGTACCTTTGTGGTTAAAGTTTCTATATTTTTATCACAAAGTATATGAATTATTCAGTCTAAATACTTTCTCCAAAATTACAAAAAGAAAACAAATATTCTATCCCTTGTCAACATGCTGAAACAATATGAATTATGAAGTTTTTTTGTCTTTTAAAAATATTCTGTTAAAATTTTCACACTTAAATACTTTTACTTATTTTTGGCAGCTAATTTAACAAAACCTCTCTAAAAAAATAAACTAAAGCCTATGTACGGTGAATACCAAAATTTCCTTCAGGAAGAACTTGAAAAAATCAAAGCAGAAGGCCTTTACAAAGTTGAAAGGATATTAACCACTTCACAATGTGTTGAGATAAAAACGGTAAGAGGTTTGGATGTGCTTAATTTTTGTGCAAATAACTATCTTGGCCTCTGTTGTGATCCAAGGGTTATGGCTGCTGCTAATATTGCCTTTTTTAAGTGGGGCTTTGGGATGGCATCAGTAAGATTTATTTGCGGAACTCAGCAGCTTCATAAAGATCTTGAAAAGAAATTAAGTGAATTTCTTGGTACAGAAGATACAATTTTATATTCCTCTGCTTTTGATGCAAACGGAGGAGTATTTGAACCTCTTCTGGGCCCTGAAGATGCTCTTATCTCAGATGCATTAAATCATGCTTCTATAATCGACGGTGTCAGGCTCTGTAAAGCAAAACGCTTTGTCTATAGCAATAATAATATGGAAGAGCTGGAGGAAAGACTAATTGAAGCTGGCAATGCCAGGTTTAAAATGATTGTTACCGATGGTGTGTTTTCAATGGATGGTATTATTGCCCAGATCGATAAAATATGTGATCTTGCTGATAGATACAATGCTTTGGTGTTAGTTGATGATTCACATGCCACCGGTTTTGTTGGCGAAACAGGTAGAGGTAGTTTTGAATATTGTAATGCAATGGGCCGTGTAGATATTATCACTACTACTTTTGGTAAGGCTTTAGGTGGTGCTTCAGGTGGCTGTGTTTCCGGAAAAAATGAGATAATCGACTTATTAAGACAGCGCTCTAGGCCATATCTTTTCTCAAACTCTCTTGCTCCGGCTATTGCAGGAGCCACACTTGAGGTGCTGAACATCCTGAGTCAGTCATCTGATTTAAAGAAAAAGTTGGAATGGAATACCAAGAGGTTTAGGAAAGGAATGGAAGAAGCAGGATTTACTATAGTTCCGGGAACACATCCAATAGTTCCGATAATGCTGGGACACCTACCTGATGATGCAAAGCTGTCGCAGCTTTTTGCTGAAGAGCTGCTTGATGAAGGTATTTATGTAATTGGGTTCTATTTCCCCGTGGTCCCAAGAGGAAAATCAAGAATCCGTGTACAGATAAGTGCAGCACATTCATCAAAACACATTGATCTGGCAATAGAGAAGTTTGTGAAGGTAGGGAAGAAGTTGGGAGCGATATAAGTTAGGTATAAGGTTGTAGGTAGTAGGTATAAGGGAGTATAAGATTGTTAAATGGCTAAATTGTTATATTGTTATTACGGAAAAGAGAATATTGTAAATCATGATTGCAGGCTTAGGTACAGACATAATTGAGGTTAGCAGGGTGAAGGAGCAATTGCTGAATGATGAGGGATTTGTAAATAATATATTTACCTCATCGGAGATAGAATATTGCGAATCAAAAAAAAATAAAGCCGAAAACTTTGCAGCACGATATGCAGCAAAAGAAGCGTTCTTTAAAGCTCTCGGGACCGGGTGGAGATATGGTATGACATTCAAGGAAATAGAAATAATAAATGATGAACTTGGGAAACCCGAAATTATAGTTAGTGGAAAAGTAAAAGAATTTATTAATAAAACGAAAGTAATAAATATTCACGTCTCCTTATCACATCTAAAGGATATAGTGAATGCAATTGTGATACTTGAAAAATAAATATAAACTTATAAAAGGAGAAAAAATGTCGAACATTGGTTCATATGATGAAAGAATAAAAAACTTTGACTGGTCGCTTGCAGAAAAAGAGCTTGACTATAAAGATGGTGACACACTTAATATTGGTTGGTATTGTTCTGACAGGATCTGTGAACAGGGAAAGGCAGATAAGCTTGCTTTGATCTGGGAAGGCCTGGGTGGTGTTGAAAAAAGATATACTTTCAATGATGTTAGAGTAAGAAGTAATACTATTGGCCATTTTCTTAAAGGATTGGGAATAAAAAATGAAGATCGTGTATGTTTATTCATGGATAAGATCCCTGAACTGTATATTGGTTTTCTTGGTGTCCTGAAGATCGGTGCTGTTGCACAGCCATTATTTTCAGCCTTTGGTGATGAATCACTGCATGTAAGGCTCGATAATGCCCAAACAACAGCTATTATCACACAAAGAAAACATGTTGGGAAAGTTAGAAAGATATTAGATCAGATGCCATATCTGAAGCATATTATTATTGTTGACCATGATGGCAAAAAAGAGTTGAAAGAGAGGGAAATCGTATTTTCTATGGATGAAGCAGCTCCTATCGAAAAGCTTGAAATATTCCCTACAAAAGCTGAATCACCATCTGTACTACATTATACTTCAGGAACTACAGGGCAACCAAAAGGGGTAAAGCATGTTCATTATTCCTTAATATCACAATACCTTACAACAAAATGGGTATTAGATCTTCAGGATGATGATATTTACTGGTGTACTGCCGACCCGGGATGGGTAACAGGTACGTCATACGGAATTATTGGCCCATGGAGCCTTGGAATAACTCAATGTGTTTTGGATACAGGTTTTGGCGCAGGACCCTGGTATAAATTTATTGAGAAAAATAAGATCTCCATGTGGTATTCTGCCCCAACAGCTATACGTTCACTCATGAAAGCCGGTGACGAAATTGTTACAGAACATGATCTGTCGACATTAAGGCATCTTGCAAGTGTTGGAGAACCATTAAATGCCGAGGCAGTTATCTGGTCGGAAAAAGTTTTTGGCTTACCATTTTATGATACTTACTGGCAAACAGAAACAGGATCGATGATGATATCAAATTTCCCGGGAATAAAAGTAAAGCCAGGATCTATGGGTAAAATATTCCCTGGTATAACCGGAGGAATACTAGACCCTGATACCTTTGAAGAAATCAAAGAACCAAACAAACCCGGACTTATTGGTTTTAGACCCGGTTGGCCGGCAATGATGAGGATGTACTGGAGAAACGAAGAGACATATCAGAAAAAATTCAAAAATGGCTGGTACCTTCCGGGCGACCGCTCAACTATTGATAAGGATGGCTATTATTGGTTTGTTGGCCGCGATGACGATGTTATCAATACCGGTGGACACCTTGTAAGTCCTTTTGAGGTTGAATCAGCTTTACTCGAACATGAAGCAGTTGCTGAATCAGCTGTTGTCGCTAAGCCTGACGATGTGAATATGGAAGTTGTTAAAGCTTTTGTAACTCTTAATAAAGGCTTTGAAGCTTCGGATGAACTGGAATTAAAGATCATGAATTTTATCAGAAAAAAACTTTCGCCGCTTGCAATGCCGCAGGAGATTGAATATCTCGACAAACTACCAAAAACAAGAAGTGGTAAGATCATGAGAAGAATGCTTCATGCTAAAGAGTGGGGTGAGGAAATTGGTGATACATCCACACTGGAAGATGATGCACCGCGTATGATCTAGTAAAAATATAATTTTGAAAAGAAAAATATTAACTAAAAAAAACAAAAAAAATGGAAGAAATGAGAGACATTATTTTAGAATACGTTATTGAAGAGTATCTTGAAGATGAAGACGAAGTATTAACCTATGATACTCCTCTGATCTCAGGTGGTATCGTTGATTCTTTTTCAATGGTTTCATTGAAGAGGTTCCTGGAATTGAAATACTCTATTTCCATACCTGATGAAAAAGCATCTCCGGAAGCTTTTGATACTGTTAATAGCATTGTAGATCTTGTAAATGAGTTTATTGGTAAATAATCAGGAGAAAATATTATGGCATATAGTAATAAAATCAGGGAAACATACCTAAACCAACTGCAAGGAATTCAGGATGCAGGCATCTTTAAACAGGAAAGATTTATTCATTCTTCACAGGCAGCCGATATAGAAGTGGAGTTTCCAACAGGATCTGCTCTTAAAAAGGTGATCAATATGTGTGCAAATAATTACCTCGGACTCTCAAGTCACCCCGATGTTGTTAAGGCAGCTCACGATGGACTCGACTCAAGAGGATATGGCATGTCTTCTGTAAGATTCATTTGTGGAACTCAGGACATTCACCGTGAGCTTGAGAATAAGGTTACTGAATTTCTTGGCACTGAAGATACAATACTCTTTCCATCATGTATGGATGCAAATGCAGGAGTATTCGAAGCAATATTAACAGATGAAGACGTTATGATCTCTGACAGGTTGGTTCATGCTTCAATAATTGACGGAATGCGTCTTTGTGGTGCATTGCATGATACTTTCAAACATTCCAATATGGATCACCTTGAGAAAAAGCTGCAACTTCATGCTGATAAAAGACTTAAGGTTGTTATCACTGATGGCGTTTTTTCAATGGATGGCGACACGGCAAAGCTGGATGAAATGGTTGACCTTTGCGAAAAATATGATGCTATGCTGTTTGTTGACGACTCTCACTCGTCTGGATTTATCGGAACTACAGGTAGAGGAACACATGAAAAGTGTGGTGTTATGGGAAAAATCGATATCATAACAACCACCTTTGGAAAGGCTCTCGGTGGCGCCTCTGGTGGATGTGTTTCGGGAAGGAAAGAGATCGTTGAGATGTGTCGCCAAAAAGCGCGTCCTTACCTTTTCTCAAACACTATTGCACCTGTGGTTGTGTCGGGAGTTCTTAAGGTTCTGGATATTCTATTAGCGAATACTGAGCGTAGGGATAAGCTTGAAAAAAGCACGGATTATTGGAGAAAAGGACTGACAGAAGCAGGTTTTGTTTTGAAAGAGGGTGATACGCCAATAGTTCCTGTTATGCTCTTCAATGCTAAGTTAGCTCAGGATTTCTCGAAAGATCTTTATGATGAAGGTATCTACGCTATAGGCTTTTTCTTTCCTGTTGTGCCAAATGGAGCAGCAAGGATAAGGACACAGATATCAGCCGGTCATGAGATACATCATCTTGATAAAGCCCTGGAAGCTTTTATTAAAGTAGGTAAGAAATACGATATCCTCGGAAAAAGCAAGCAGGAGATTATCGCTGCTTACGGGCTTTAATACTCTCTGTGTAACTCTGTGTCTTCTCTGTGGTTCTTTGTGAAATAGCTTAAAAGCTGTTACACAGAGGTACACAAAGTAGGCACAGAGTGCCACAAAGTTATTCCGGCAACTTTTTGCCTACCTCACGCAACATGACCTCTGTCATTTTGGGCAGATCATATTTGTAATTCAAATTCCAGTCATTCCTGGCAACGCTATCATCTATGCTTGCCGGCCATGAATCAGCGATCTTTTGACGAAAATCAGGATTATAAGATATCTCAAAATCAGGGATATGCTTTTTTATCTCAGCAGCAAATTGTGAAGGATTGATGCTGAACCCTGCAACATTATAGCTTGAACGAACTGAAAGGGAAGATGAAGGTGCTTCCATTAAATCAACTGTGGCTTTGATCGCATCCTGCATGAACATCATTGGCAAACTTGTTTCAGCACTCAGAAAACATTCATATTTCGCTTGTTTTATTGCTTCATAATAAATCTCTACTGCATAATCAGTTGTTCCTCCTCCTGCTTCAGTTTTATAACTTATTAATCCGGGATAACGAAGACTCCTGGTATCAATACCATAGCGATTATAATAATACTCAACCCAGCGTTCCCCTGCAAGCTTGCTGATACCATAAACAGTATTTGGTTCAGTTGTGCAATATTGCGGAGTGTCTTCCCTGGGGGAGGTAGGGCCAAATACAGCAATGGAACTGGGCCAGAATATTTTATTCAACTTGGCTTCCTTTGCTAATTCCAGTAGGAACAAAAGACTTCTCATATTAAAGTCCCAGGCTTTAACGGGGATTTTTTCAGCATTACCTGATAATATCGCAGCTAACTGATATACCTGTGTAATTTTATGTTTTTGGATAAATTCAGCAACATTTTTTTCATCTCTTACATCAAGTATCTGAAAAGGTCCGCTATCTAAAATATCTTGTGGGGGCTTGTTTATGTCAGTAGCATAAACATTTGAATTCCCATAAGTATTTCTTATTTCCATCGTCAGCTCAGATCCTATCTGACCTGCTGCACCAATCACTAAAATTTTTTCCATATGTGTGAATTTATTAACAGAAAATCGGCGTAAAAATAAACAACTTAATATGAATATGAAAAATTTATATTCATTTTGAATAAAAAACTGTTATTTTGCAAAATATTTGAACGATATTGATATTTTTTAATCAGCACAGATCATGACTAATAAGTTAATTTTGTATAACACCCTCAGTAGAACAAAAGAGCTTTTCGAACCACTTAACCCTCCTCATGTTGGTTTATATGTATGTGGCCCTACTGTATATGGCGATGGCCATCTTGGACATGCACGTCCTGCCATTACTTTCGATATGGTATTCAGATATCTGACGCATCTTGGATATAAAGTTCGTTATGTAAGAAATATAACTGATGTCGGGCATCTCGAAAATGATGCAGACGAGGGAGAAGATAAAATTGGTAAAAAGGCCAGACTTGAACAGCTGGAACCTATGGAAATTGTTCAGTATTATTCTGACCGTTATCATAAAAATATGGATGAACTGAACACCCTGCATCCAAGTATTGAACCAAGAGCTTCAGGCCATATAATTGAACAAATTGAAATGACAAAAAAGATATTTGATGCCGGCTTTGCTTATGAAGTTAACGGATCAGTATACTTTGATGTGGGAAAATATAATGAAAAGCATAATTACGGAAAATTATCAGGCAGGGTTCTTGAAGATCTTAAGGCTAACACCAGGGAGTTAGAAGGGCAGGAAGATAAGCGAAATCCTTTTGATTTTGCGTTATGGAAAAAGGCACAACCTGAACATATTATGCACTGGCCATCACAATGGAGCGATGGTTTCCCGGGATGGCATATTGAATGTTCAGCTATGAGCAGCAAATATCTGGGCGAATATTTTGATATCCATGGTGGTGGCATGGATCTCTTATTCCCTCATCATGAATCAGAAATTGCTCAATCCCAGACAGCAAACAATACTGATCCATGTAAGTACTGGATGCATAATAATATGATCACCATCGGTGGGAAAAAAATGGGTAAATCATTGAATAATTTTATTACTCTTAATGAATTTTTTACCGGAGATCATAAGTCACTGACACAGGCATTCAGTCCTATGACTATCAGGTTTTTTATTCTTCAGGCACATTATCGTAGCCCGCTGGATTTTTCAAATGAAGCTCTGCAAGCTGCCGAAAAAGGATTAAAACGCTTGTTCACAGCTATGGAGACGATTGATAAATTAACTCCATCCGGTGAGTCGACAGTTAATATTAAAGTTTTGAGTAAAAGTTGTTATGATGCAATGAATGATGACTTTAACAGTCCTATTCTTATTGCTCATCTTTTCGACGGAGTCAGGATCATTAACTCAATCAATGATAAAAAAGAGACAATCAGCAAAGAGGATCTTGAGCTGTTAAAACAGATATATGATGATTTTATCTTAAATATTTTGGGCTTAAAAGCAGAGTCATCCGGAGCTCAGAACGATCTTTCTGACGGACTTATGAATTCGATAATTGCCATTCGGCAAAAAGCAAAGGAAAATAAAGACTATGTTACATCTGATATGATCAGGGATGAACTGCAGAAGCTAAATATCACTATAAAAGATACTAAGGACGGTGCCGTCTGGAGTATTGAGGAATAAGTTTATCTCAATAGCGTAACATGCCCGGCTCTGGATTCTTTTTCTGTATCAATATTTCCTGTCGGCTGATAAATGATATACCAGTTATAAATTCCTTCAGGGGCTAAGCTCCCTTGATATTTTCCATCCCATCCAATATTAATATTATCACTTTCGAAAATATTTGCCCCCCATCGGTTGAAAATCACAATTTTAAATACTTTTATATTTCCTGAACCAACAGCTTTAAAAATGTCATTTTTTCCATCTCCATTAGGTGTAAAAGTATTTGGGATCCATATTTCAGAACAAGCATTGATAAAAATAGTATCGGTAGCGATACAACCAAGGTGGTCAACGCTAACCCAATAAGTCCCGGGATAAATAACATCATAATAAGAAAGGTGGGATCCATCTTGCCAGATATAAGATGAATAAGTATTACCGGCTTTCAACCTGAGTGTTGAGCCTCCACAAACCCAGGCACTGTCTTTAGAAAAAATCTGTGGCCAGGGAATTACTTCTACTTTTATCTGCACATAGTTTTTACATCCGCGATCATCAGTACCCTCAATAGAGTATACTGTCGAGTTCAATGGATTTGCAATTATTACACTCCCTGTTGAACCAGACAAAGTTGTAAATGGAAACCAGTTATATGTGTTTGCCCCTGATGCCGTTAAAACAATTTCATCACCTTTACAAATTACGGGATCTATCGGGTTGATCACTATTTCAGGAGCAGGATATAGACTGATTTCTACTGTATCTGACATGCCAACACATCCCAGACTATCTATAATACTAACATAATAAAATCCTGCTAAGGAGATGACCAGGGTATCAGAGCTTGCCATACCATCATTCCATGAATAAGAAACAAACCCCTTGTCAACATACAGAGTAATGCTGTCGCCGGAGCAGATCCAGGAATTTTGTGGAGAAATTGACACAAAAGGGATCGGAGAGCTATGAATCTCCACAGAATCAATTCCCATACATCCACCGCTTGAAACGCTAACATAATATATTCCCGCTCCAAGGTCAAGAGCAGTCTGACTTGTTTGTGGAGGATTTGTACTCCAGAGATATGTGTAAATCCCATTTCCTCCGCTTCCATTTACTGTGGCACTGCCATTATTCTGTTCACAACTCGCATGAATAATGTTTACAATCGTAGCGGTAATATCACTCACAAAAAAAACAAGACTGTCGGGTGGGGCAATATTATTACATAAGTCAGTAACAGAACCGGCAATATCAATCAGTTCAAAAACATATTTCCCGCTGACAATAATTGGAGGTGTGAAATTTATTGAAAAGTCCTTTTCCTGGGTACCGCCCTGTGCGCATGCATTACCTACAACACCGCTAATGTTATGATTTATTTGCGGACCCCTAAGAATAAAATCTGATGCAGATATGGTGTTACACAGTATCTTTTCAGAAAACCTAATGTTAAGGTTAGTCGCACCACAAACAACAGGTGTATCAATATAATTTATTAGAGGAGGCACATCATCAAAGATCTTCGCAGTTGAGGAGCTCATGTCAAGTGTATATCCAAATGTTGACCCGGTCCAGTTGCAGATAAGCATCACATAAGTTCCTCCTGCGAAAACAGGGATATCGGCATTCCATGGAGGACCATTAGCAGTGCCCGGCCCGTTATTATTTGTAGTGCCTCCCATTGCAGAATTTGCTCCTGTGGGCCCGTTATACCAGCCGGTAAAATTACCATATGAATTACAGCTTAACTGCAAAGCCTGGTTACTGAAAATATCCTGACAACTGGCGTTACTTAAATCATATACTGCCCAGTCCCAGTCATCAAGAGTATCTTCGGGAGTTATTATAAAACTGAGCATGCCAGAGGTCTGGGCAGTAAAAATATACCACACTGAATTATCTTCATTAGCAAGACAAGAAAAAACAGGATCGATCTCATTTGTATAGTTTCCTGAACCTGTAAAAGAAGAAGTTTCATGGTATATTGACTGGCAAATGGGAATAGCTCCCAGACAATCCTGTTCCGTAGGAACCTGACTGAAAGCAGCAGGCTGAAATACTAAAATCAGGAGCTTGATCAATATGATACATTGATACCTGATTTGCATGATAATTAAGCTTTTATTTCCCGGTGAAATATACAGATTATTTGCCGGTTTTACAAATGTAAGTCAGGAATTAGTTGTTTATTCCCTATTTTTTTTATCTTTATGCTCCTTTAATCAAAAAAATAACATAATGAAAAAACTCAGTATTTTATTAATAGCTATTATGATGGGAATTAGTCTGTATGCCCAGGAAGAAAACAAGCCTCAGCAGGAATATAAAAGTCTTTTTGGAGGAACGGAGATTACCCACGGTGGTTATGGAGGCCTATCTATCAATTATTCGCGTATCGATGGTGAGGATGCAGTTTTAGTAGGCGCGCGAGGGGCATGGATCATTAATCATGGAATAGCTATTGGTATAGCCGGATATGGCTTTGCTAATGAATTGAAATATAAAAGAACTTTCAAAGGTTATTCCGGTAAATATATACTGGCTGGTGGATACGGCGGTTTGTTGATAGAGCCTATCATTGGCGCTTTCAAGCCGGTACATATATCCATTCCCATACTGATTGGAGCCGGTGGAGTGACCTATATGGACGAATACTGGGATATTTATGATGATCCTTTTTACTATAAACCATATTATGAATATTCAGATGCTTTCTTTGTGTTTGAACCCGGCGTAGAGATAGAACTCAATATGGTCAAGTTCATGAGACTGGCCTTTGGTGGCTATTACAGATTTACATCCGGGATAGATCTTGAGGGTTCGAAATCAAATATGATGAATGGATTTTCAACCGGCATTACCCTAAAATTCGGAAAATTTTAGTATGGACAAGATGTGACCTGTCCCTGATAAAATTTGCCGGAATGATTTGGAATTCTTATTTAAAAAGTAAATGAGTGTTTTCTGCTTCATTCAAATTAGCCATGAATTCTTTAAATGCAAGGAAATCTTCCTGGTCAATATTGATCCGGTTTACATTATAAACCCGATGCACTTTTAATCTTCTTTCGCTTAATTTCTCAAAGCTAAGATCATAAGTGCTTCCATTGTATTCAAGATGGACATTTTCCGGAATTTCAGTCATTGAGAATTTATCATTCAATGTTATCATTATCGTTTCATCATATTTATCAGTATTTTCATAATAGACAAAATCGAACTCATAATTGCGTTTGCCATCTTCGAAAACGCTCATTTCGATCAATAGATCTGTAAAAGGGATTTTAAACGATCTAAAAGAACCTAATTTCAAAACATCGTTATCCACGATATAAGTATAAGAGTATTTAGCTGTATCATTACGGGGTTTCAATATTTCAAAATTTAGGTTTTCAATTGTTAATAAAGACTTAAATTTGGAAGAAACCATTTTTTTTAGTTTATCTTTTCTTTCCTCATCATCGCTATAATAATAAGATTTACATGCTGAAGACGCTCTCGTACCGGTTTTGATGACATCCATTTCAACTTTCATTTTGTAATCTTCTAATACTTCTACTAATGAGTTTCGAACTGTTTCATTTTTATAATTTGGATTGAATTTCAGATGGGTAAGCTTGTGATCTTCTGATACATTATTCGTTGGAATTTCCAATAAGGCCGCTCCGTAGTGGTAATAATACAAATAGCCGTAAGGCAGATCCGGATTAGTTAGTTCGAGATATTTGCTACCTTCTTCCAGGTATACTTTGACAATAGTATGATTAAAATTTAAGGATGGCAGTAGAATAGCATTTTGCCCATTATCACTTGTGTTAATGAGAACAAGGTTTGCTTTCAGGCCAGATGCTCTGGCTAAGGAAACGTAAAGAGTTGAGACATCTTTACAATCTCCAAGCCTTGAATGGTACACCTTGGAAGCTTTTTGAGGGATATATCCGCTTTGTCTGAAATCAATCGAACTGTATTGTATGTTTTTAATAACAAAATCATATATAATCTTGGATTTCTCTTCATCAGAAAAGTCTTTCCCCTCAAATAGGTCCTTTACTATTTTCTTAATTGTATAATCAGCTACTGCCTGGTGAGTTGACAAATCACTATACCATTGTACAATATCAAGCCATGTATAATCAATAGAAACATGTATTCTCTGAGCAATATCATTAAAGGGTATTGCATATGATTCTTCCTTTATTACACCTGGAGCATTACTTAACCATTGGTATTTAGTAAATCCTTCTATTTTAGAAACTTTTGGTTTTAATGTAGCATTTAAGATAGTGTCTATAATTGTTAATCCATCTTCGACAAACAAGTTATACTCAACCTTGTAGACCGGAGAATAAGAATTTAGCGAAAATCTGTCGCTTATAAATACAGATGATTTACCACCATTAACTTGCTTTTCTGTATAAGATACATAGATGTAATCTCCAACTTCCAAATTGACAAAAACCACTTCAGAATCGTTTTGTTCAGCGTCAATTTTATCCCCATTTTTTTTGATCGTTTTTGCGTCATTAATAAATATGTTCATATATGAATCGGGGCTAAGATCTATTTGTTGCCAACGCTTAATAGCTTTTTCATCATTCATTCTTAAAATGTACTTTTGAATATTTCCTTTTGCCTTGGTTTTGAAAATAATAAGAGATTTACTCAATGAAACAACATCATAAGATTTTTTAACCTGAGGAGTAAAGTTGCTTTCATAATCTTTTATGAGGTCTATCGGGTTTATCTCAGGTGTAAGATCAACAATTTGCTTTAATCCTTTTAATTCCCTTATTTTTTCATTTATATCAAATGAAAACGGGAAGTACCTCAGTGCTTCCTCGTAATAAGAGATGGCTGATTCTTTATCGTTCAGAAATTTATGCAATACAGCTATATCAGAAAGAGTATTATAGTCGGATGGTTTATTTTCTATAACTGTTTTACAAACCTCGATTGCCTCTTCATATTTGGATTGCCTTGATAAAAGGTTTACGATATTTCTATATGATTCATTACTGTATGGAACAAGATCAATATTTTTCTTTAATAAATAAATTGCTGTGTCAATCTTTCCTTCATTTATGTTATTCTTCGCCAATTCCATAAGCACACTATGGTTGTAATTGTTCTCAAGATATTTCTCAAGGATTTTATTTGCTTTTACAGGATTAGAGTAATAGGATTTTTCGATATTGTATTTGGTCGTTAATGCATTATAATCCTCAGGAAAATGATAAAACAAACTGTCTATAAGTGCCAAATATTTCTCATTATCCTGATAAAATTTGCTAATACCATTTCATACGACAATTCTTGAAAATAATCCGGATATTTCGAAAGATAAGTTGCAATAAGCTCCCTAACCTTTTCTTTATTTTCTTCTTCTTTGTATTCTTCAATCTCGTTTTCAAGTATGTTTATGTCTTGCGGATAATTCTCTTTAAACAGGTCATAATATTTATTCTGATTTGTGTTGTCATTTGCTTTGCTGTAAAGAAAAATCATATTTCTCAGCATGAAATAGTTCCTGGATTCATCTTTTTGAATATTCTTTAATATTTCTTCTGCTTTATATAATTCATTGGACCGCATGTAAGCTTTTACAAGTAAAATCTTAAATAAAAGATCAGGATCCTTTTGAGTCATTTTTTTAAGTTCTTCAGTAGCGAAATAATTAATTCTTTTAAGCTGGATTACTTTTTTTTGATATGGTTGCGGGAGATTCTTCTGTGGCAGTAAAATTGGATTATTAATTGAGTCTGTTAGTCTAAGTGTAAAATTTGGCAAAGATTCATCATAGTCTCCCAGTTGCACCAATATCCTGTTATACCCTTTATTTAACTTGCATCCAAAACGATAATAATCCATTTCTGTAACCCGGTGTTCTGGATCCATATATATTAAAGAATCATTTAACCATACTTTTAAAGAGCCTGAATAACCAAATTTTATTATGACCTCCCTTTCATATGACGATTCAATGTATGTTTGTGCGTATATAATGGAATTACTACTGAGGAAATACATATCTTTAAAAAGATATCCATCTTCGGAACTGATGGGAGGATCAAACCAGGTGATCTCTGCTCCGTATTTGGAGATAAATTTTGCGTTGGCTTCAGGATGTGCAACTACTCCGAAATCCTTATCATAACCACTATTCATGACATTGTCAAAAGGCCCTAACATCAACCAATCATCAATGTTCATTATTTTATCAACATGATTATCTGCAATTGCTTTATCGAAGGAAAACACATAATGTGTACTCAATCTGTATTGTGTTGCTGCATCAAGTTTGCCTTTGTTTCGTTTATCCTTTTCAATTTCCTTTAGCATTTCAAACTGAAATGGTTTTTTCTTTCCGGTTGCTCCGATAACACCCCCTTCAAACCATAAGGAATATAATGCAGGATAAGGATCATTAGAATTATTAAAATACTCCGTAAAAAACTCTGAGGCTTTCTTGTCTCTGTTGATTTGAGAATACAACAAGGTCAAACACAAGAGGGATTTTTCCCTTAGCGTAGATTTTTTTAGGGCCGCCTCAAAATGTTTAATTGCTTCACTGACTTCTGCGTTGTTGAGAGATTGCCAGCCTTTCTGGTATTGATTTTGTCCATTTGTTGATTTCAAAGAAAAAAAAGAAATAATGAGTATCAAAAATACTCTTGCTAAAACACGTAAAAAAATCATATTTGAATTTATTGTTATTTAGATTACCACCAACATCACAGCCTATCCGTATCGAATATTTTTTTTATAAAAGCCTGCTGATTATTTCGAACAAATATATTAATTATTTCTATACCTATTGAGCAACAAAAAAGAAAATGAAAAGCAAAATTTGAGTAACAAGTTCACAGTTTCTTATGGAAGATTAATCGGTTAAACGTGTACTCGTGTAATCGAATGTTCTTTTGGTGTTTATTCAAATACGGAAATGATAAAATGAAACAATTAACAATTGTTCTGCAATAGCAAGTGATAATGTCTTAATAAATTTATTCTATAATTATCTTCTTTGTAAAAAACCCATTGACTGTAACAATCTTAAGAATGTGTATCCCTTTTTTAAAATCAGAAACGTCAATTTTAATGTTATCAACACTATATGTTTTTTCAAGTTTTCCTGATAAATCAAATAGCTCAATTGATTCAATCTTGCTATTTATAGTGTTTTCAATTATAATATAATCCTTTACCGGGTTAGGATGAATTGATATTTTTTCAAGCTCATTATCTAAAACAGAAGAAGAAGTGCCTGTGTCTCCTGCATTAATAGCATTATTTGGTGTGTCTTCATAAGCATAGCCTTTAACATTAAAATAGCTGGCATTTGTAGGAACATCTAACTTACACCATCCATAATGCCACTGTCCACTTATCTTAATCCTTAGTCCAAGAAATTTACTAATAACACCTACCCAATTTCCACTATTCCCAGCTTCATTGTTTAAATAATTTGGAAAAGGATTGGACTCCCAATTGACAGCATTATTAATCAAACTTGAAACATCCATTGCTTTTATATATCCATTATTGCTTACAATAACTTCATTTCCATTAAGAGGACAAAACTCTATAGCAGCATTTACTGAATCTGGAAAGAAATGTCTTATTTCAAAATCAGAAATATTATCATTATTTATATCTAAATAATAAGAAGCTACAACAGTCGTAATATCTGCATGAATTGTAGTATCAGGGTCTATATCTATATATACAACAGCAGCCACTGATATTAGGCTTTTAAATGTCAATGCTAATGACAATAGGAATAATTGAAATGTTTTTTTCATGATGTTCTTGAATTTAAAGATTGTTATAACGATTTGGATATGCTGTGTTCTGTTTAATTTAATACTTTAGAATTACCTGTGCAAAAATATCTCGTAAGGGTTTCGCTGCGGAAATCATCCTGATTATTAGCATGAGCCTTTATCTTCCAATAGTAAGTTGTATTAGGTGATAGATTGCTAATAGTTTCTGTCATCTCAATAACACGCGCTTCAGGAGTTGGAGTTTCGCTTTTTTTGCATTGAGAACTGAGAAGAACAAAAAACAAGATAATCATTGACAGATAAATAATCCTTTTCTTTTTAAATAATGGAATCAATAATAATAACGGCAGATAGTAAAAAAAACTTGAACGATTAGTCAGTCGATGAAATGTATATGCCAGGTATTTCGAGCTAGTCTCCTTAAAGTCAGGATCAGTAGAATAAATCACCTCATAATTGTTCCCGGGTATTCCTTCCCATGTTAATGTAACTGTTGTTGATGCAATTTCTTCTCCATCTGCCGGGCTAAGTAACTTCACACTGGAAAACAGCTCCGGTATGTCAAAAGACCTGTATCCTTTGTTCAATTCATTAACCAGATCAATTTTAATAAACTCTTCATAATTGTGATAATGAAATATATATATCTGATTATTTTTAAGATCATATATGTTAGAATATTGAGTTGGATATTTCCCGTCCTGATGTGTCGCCGCTAATACTGATCCCACAAAATATGATGTTAAATCATAATTGTTACTTAACATATTTATGGCAGTTTCATAACGCCAGCAAGGATATCCTCCTAAATCAGAATGTGAGTGGTAAAAATTGGTCAGCACCTGATAATTGCCGTCCATTGGAATGAAATTATCCCCTTCAACAATTATTGAATTACCCAAAGAATCCCCAACAAGATACTGAGCTCTGTATTGATCTTCGCAATAATAATTTGCAAAAACTTCTAAAGCTTCTTCAATATTTGCACATTCTTCTATTATTTTTTGCATCAATGCGCCGATATATTTTTCTTTATTTGCCTCTGATACAGGCATCGCCAGGTAAGCACCTGATGAAGCATCCCAAAAAAGACCTTGATCATTCATGCCTCCCTGTGGGAATCCACTTCCCCAACCGAATTTGATCCAGCCATGTTTGTTGTTCTCAGGAGGATAAAACCACATTTTTGAATATGGGTCTTTCCAATCCTCATTATTTCCGGCAAATATTTTATTGTCTTTAGCAATATAAAATATTGTACATGCATACAACTGACTGCCAGCAAACAATATTGACAGTAAAATAATTAATTTAATTTTCATATTTCTTTCTCAGTCCAGGCAATAATAGCTGCCGGTAATATATGGGCAAACAAAATCAGTGATGCAACCAGAACAACATCTATTGGTGTATAAGTTACTGCTAAGAATAATAATATAATTAGAGTAACTACTGTAAAAACGCCATAAGCATATCTAAGCGACTTACTCGTTAAGGCAATTTCTCTTTCATCTAATTTTTTTAATGGTTTGTGAATAAATCCCCACAATCCCGTTTTAATAAAAGTTACAATAAAACTCACAATAAATATAATGATTGGAATTATTTCAAATGCTATAAAGGCACTATCGCGTTGTTCAATTTTGCAATATTCAAAGATGAGTACAATACTGCATAAACTTAATAGATTAAAAATTATCCCAATTCTTCTCTTTTTGATAGATTTTTTGATTTCCATGATTATATTTTCTTTTATTTTTTAGTTAATAATTGACTTAAAGGTGTTAATGGTTCGATTGAAAAAATCAAACCAACTGGCAATTCAAATACTTCGCTAATGCGAAATGCCAGATCCAAACTAGGATTATATTCTTCACGTTCTAAATAACCAATTGTTTGAAAATTAACTCCAATTTTATCTGCAAGTTCATTTCGTGTTAAAGATTTCTCTCTACGAAGTATTGCAATTCTGTTATATATTTTTCGACTTTCCATATATATTTAGGTTATTTATTCGTTTGAAATAATTTCATTTTTCATTATTTACTCGTTTTTCTGAAGTTCTTCGATGGTGACAAGGTTAAGTGATTCTATTTTACCAGTTTCATTGGTTATAAAATATATGTATTTCTTATGGCTGTCCTTGAAATACCATCTATTATCTTCATCAGGATCATTTAGTTCTATTACACTATTCTCCGAAAACTGTATTGCCAGTTTGTTATTTTTTGGAATTATTTTTATGTTTTTATTTAATGCAGCTAAATAATATGAGCCTAAGTATTTCCCGTTATTCACTGAGCTTATGCTATCATCAGATGTTTTAATTAGAGGTATCTCCTGATATATCAACATTTCTTTTGTTTGGGCAACTTCATTACCAATGAACTTAACGTAAAATTTATTTGAAATCATTAATGTCCATAATCCGTTATCATCCGGATCGTTTAAATCAAGAATTCCTTGGCCGGGGATGTCAATTGCTAAATTATTATTCTGAACTACTATTTTAAATTCCATATCCTTAAAATCACCATGATCTGCTATATAACATCCCACATAAGGTTGATACTTTTCCGGAGTTACTTGTACTTTTTCTTTCCATGTTGTGTCAATCAAGTTTTTATAAACAACTTTTTCAAATTCCAGAAATGGATTCACTTTACCGAAATTACGTGACTGAGTAAAGTAGAGTATCATTAAATCTTTATCCGGGCAAGCCCAGGCAAAAGTACCGTCTGAACCTCCATATCCAAATATTAGGGATTTGTTGCCTGAGTTATTTTCATTGTTGATGAATAACATAGACATCTGTCCGTGAAATACAACATGATTTGGAAATCCAGTTTGATATTTCAATTCCATTCCAGGTATTACAAATTTATCTACAGGTTTTAAAATACGATTTACTGAATTTGCGGTTAGCACATCTGTTTTTGCATTCACACTATCTTTATCCGAGAGCATTTGAAGAAATTTAGAATAATCCATGGGTGTACTAAAATATGATTGTGCACCCAAAGTAAAAGGATAAATAGGTTCTTCATCATACTTCCAGAATTTTGACCAGTTTCCAGTTGTGCCTCCATATGAACAAACAACCCGGCTATTTCTCAAGTCAGTTTTTTTTGTTATTGGATACGTGTCATACATTTTAAGCGGTTCGAGTATAGATTTGTACAAAAACTCATTTAATGGCATTTTTGTCACAACCTCAATTATTGCCCCAAGTACATCAGCACCAGAGTCACTATACTTAAATTTTGTGTTTGGTTTAATTTCAGGTCCAACTTCACCAATAGCAGTTGCCAGTTCAATTAATGAACTATACTCATTGAAATCTTGTATTATTGACAATGGAAGACCACTGCGGTGAGTAAGTAACTGTTCAATAGTTATTTCTTTTGATTTTGGATTGTTGAATCCGGGAAGATATTCAGATGCTTTATCATCTAGTCTTAGTTTCCCATTATCAATCAAAATTTGGATTCCTGCACCGGTAAAAGTTTTAGTCATTGAGCGAATATTAAATATTGAGTTTAAGGTCATTAAAGTAGAATCTTCCTTGTCATTCAACCCGAAGGCTTCATGCAATATCGCATATCCATTTTTAATTATTAATAGTTCAGCGCCAACAATCCGGTCTTTAATAATTTCATCGTTTATAAATTCTGTAATGTTCTGTAAAGCCGCAGAATTAATTCCCTGGCTTTCTGATGAAGCAAATAACGTAGGGTTACCATTCTGTGAAATTATAGAAGTACATAATCCAAGGTAAATCAGAAAGATCAATAATATTTTTTTCATTTTCCGAACCTCCTGTTAATTTTACACATAATTATATTATATATTAAAATGCAAATATAATACTTTTATTGTATATTTGCAACTTTTAATACAAATTAATTTTATTTATTTTGTATCTGACTGTTATTCTGCTTATTAAAACTATTTTTTTTATTTGTATGGAGTATAATATATTGGATATTTGGTGTACTGCCGGTATTGGCAGTAGAATATATGATCGATGCACCCTCAATCCTCAGAAAGTGAAAGATTACGATAAGATGGGGTCTTTCCTGAGATTTCCATATTATATTCCCAGAGGTTTCCTTTGAAAAATAATGAGGCACGCAAAAAAAAATCGCCTGTGATCACTGATCTTAGGCGATGGAAATATATTGATTTTGGTGGCTCCCCCTCTTGGACTCGAACCAAGGACCCTTTGATTAACAGTCAAATGCTCTAACCAGCTGAGCTAAGGAGGATTGTTAAAAAGCGGTGCAAAGATAAATATTTTTTTTATTTTGCAAATTATTTTTTAAAATATTCTTACATATTTTAATGAAAAAGGCTTTTATACCGATTATAAAGTAATGTTGTATTATCAGGTAGTCATTCAATTGTCATTCAATTGTCATTAGGTAGTCATTCAATTGTCATTAGGTAGTCATTCAATTGTCATTAGGTAGTCATTCAATTGTCATTAGGTAGTCATTCAATAGTCATTAGGTAGTAACCTTGATAAAAAATGACATCCGAAGGATAAATGACAATCGAATGACGCGAAGCAAATGACATCCGAAGGACAAATGACATGCAACTAATGCCCTTCTAAGCGTGTCTAACAATTGATTATGAGGAAGCTTCTACTATTACTGTTTTTGTCTTTTTATTTCTTTTCAGTTTCCGCTCAGGAGCTGGAAAATGAATACCTGTTCAATAACCCGTACATAACCGAAACGGACGGATACCAGTTAGTTAATTTTGATAATACACTTCTTCATGGAATACCGGGAGAACCAACTCTTCCATACCAAAAAATAGTTCATGTTATTCCACTAGGAGCAGTTGCAGATTCAATTGAATTAACATTTGAAGAAGAAATTGAATTTCCAGATCAACTTCAACTATATCCTGCACAATATTCCATACCATATTCATACGAGGGAGAGAAGAAATTTATTAAAAAAGAACAGCTTTATAATATGGATATAAATTACCCTGAAGATCCCAAAGGTAAATTGGTAAATTGTTTTATGAATGGAACCACTGTTGTTTTGTGCACTTTTACTCCAGTAAGATTTAACCCTGTTAGTAGGAAGGTTTCGTATTTTAAAAAAGTAACAGCAAAAATATATACTTCAATCACCAACAACCAACCACTAATCTCTAATCACAATAAAAGTAATTCCTATCAGATTTTAATAGTTACTTCACCTGCATTCGAAAACCGCTTTCAACCATTGACAGATCTTTATCTGACAAGAGGATTAAAAAGCCAGGTAGTATCTACTGCTTATATCTCTCAAGTCATGCCAGGACAGGATCTCCAGGAAAAAATACGTAACTACATCATCCAGGAATACCAAAACAATAATATAGAATATGTCCTTCTGGGTGGTGATGATGAGGTGGTGCCACATCGTGGCTTTTATACTTCAGTGCAATCTACCTCATTGTTGGTTAACTATGATATTCCTGCCGACATCTATTATTCAGCCCTGGATGGCAACTGGAACACCGATAACGACAGCTTGTGGGGAGAGCCTGGAGAGGAAGATCTGCTTCCTGAAGTGGCAGTGGGAAGACTGGTGATCAGTGATACCAACGATCTGAATAATGCTTTTAACAAGATAATCAACTATCAGAATAATCCTGTTCAGGGTGAATTGAGAGATCCTCTTCTTGCCGGAGAGCATTTGTATAGCAATCCCCTAACCTGGGGCGGCGACTACCTCGATCTTCTTATAGGCTATCACACTGACAATGGCTATACTACTGACGGCATACTTACAGGCCATAATATTGAAAAGCTCTACGACCGTGAGGTGGGAACATGGCCTAAAGCAACTCTGATTGCAAAGATAAACATGGGTAAATCTTTTATCCACCATACCGGGCATGCAAATACTACTTATTCTATGCGTATGGATATGCCAGACATCACTAATGCAAACTTCAATCAACTTGATGGGATTGTCCACAATTTCACCCTTGTGTATTCGCATGGCTGCTATTCAGGGGCATTTGATGCTTCTGATTGCATTGCAGAGAAGATGGTCAATATCAACAGATTTGCTCTTGCCTATATCGGGAATGCAAGGTATGGATGGTTCAATGAAGGGCAGACCGAAGGTCCTTCCACTCATATTCATCGCGAGTTTACAAGTGCATTGTATTCAAAAAAGATAAACCGCCTCGGGGCAACACACATGGAATCGAAAATCGCTACCGCTCCCTGGGTAACTTTGCCCGGACAATGGGAGGATGGTGCTTTGCGTCATTGCATATACAGCTGTAACGTTCTGGGTGACCCTGCCCTGGCTATATGGACAGATGAGATGATACAGGTGAATGCCAACTACCAAGATACATTGCAAACCCTAACCACAGTTTTACCGGTTCTGGTTGACACTAGCGGAATTCCTATGGAAGGCTTTACATGCACTGTCATGAAAAACGGAACATTCTATGGTGCCGCGATAACTGACAGTCTGGGTTATGCTTATGTAAATTTTGATCCTCCTGTTGCAGATACCGGATATGCTCAAATAATTATCTCAGGCTATAATTGTCTGCCAACAACTTTTCCGCTTTATTTTAAAAATGACTGCCCGTATACTATTATTGATCTTGGTCCGGATACTATTATAAACCCGGGAGTTGTATTAACACTTGATGCAGATTCAGGCTTCACTTCCTACCTATGGTCGGATGGATCTACAGATCAGACATTGAATGTCAGCAGTAGCGGGACATACTGGGTAGAAGTTATGACAGTGGCAGGGTGCAGTGGCAGAGATACTATATCTGTTTGCTCAGGATATATTATCAGTGGACTGCTTGAATACAAAGATACTATGATGGTTTCAACTCCTCTGGGTGGCATAGATATCTTTTTAATAGATCAAAACAATAACATTATCGACTCTGTAATGGCTGATACATCGGGTTATTATGAATTCCAAAACTTATATAGCGGGACATATTTCCTTTCTGAGAAGATCAACATGCATTGGGGAGGAGTAAATACCCTGGATGCATTGAAAGTTGTTTTTCATTTCATTGGGATGGCTCCATTAAGCGGTCTAAACCTGGAAGCAGCAGATGTAAATGCTGATGGCGTGGTTAACACTGCAGATGGTCTTACGATACAAAAGAGATTTGTTGGTATGATAACTTCATTTCCTGCAGGCGATTGGATCTTTGATGAGGATACCCTGGTGGTAGAAGGCAATTCACATTGTGTACATAATTATCATGCTTTGTGTTATGGTGATGTTGATGGCTCGTATATTCCCACGGCAAAAGGCAATCCGGCAGTATTTATGGGTCAAAATGGATCAATGATAAATACTGAAAACAAAAAGAAATCATTGAATAACAAAATATATTTTAACAGATTAAATACTAAGAGTAAATAATTTATAATTTTGCGCCAGTTTTAGGATAGGGATATTTTATTTCTAATAAAGCTTAAGAATTAGATAAAAACAACATAAAAAGGGAAAACATGAACAATAACAAATTTATAATGGTGATACTGCTGGCATTGCTTTTTACTGTAAGCTCTGCCTATGCACAAAATGGATTGCTAAAAAAAACTGATGGGAAAAGTGCCGGCAATTATGAGGTTGACTACAGAATTGACGCTTTGAAATATTGGAAACATATGGCAAAGCTGGGACTTGTAGAAGTTTCTCCTGTAGTTCCGATAAAAAAAGCTGTATATACTTCAAGTAAAATTAATGGAAAAGGAGCAGTCCCAATTGATTCACCTGATATACCTGTTACGGATAATGCTAATACAACCCAGAGTGAGAACTCCATTTTTATTAATCCTAATGATATTGATAAAATCATAAACTCTAATAATTCCACTGGGCCTGGGAGTTCATTATATGGCACAAGTGGACTTTTATCCAATGATGGAGGACAATCATGGGCTGGATCTGTACAAGGAACTGGTGGCGATAACTCAGGTGACCCTGCAACAGTAATTGGTAATGACGGAAGATATTATGTAGGTCACATCACTACTAATCTTGGTCAGGGGATTACCTATTCCAGTAACCAGGGACTCACATGGAACAGCGTTCAGGTGGCACCACCACCAAGTGGTTTTTACACAGTACTTGATAAAAATCATCTTTGGATAGATAACGCTTTGTCAAGTCCTTATGAAGGAAATCTTTATGATGCATGGACTCCTTTTGGCGGTAATAACGACACTCAGATAGAATTTTCCCGTTCAACAGATGGAGGCCTTAGCTGGTCATCAGGAATTTCTATCAGTAATAGTATCGCTGCCGGTAGTCATAACCAGGGTGTTAATATAAACTCCGGACCTAATGGGGAAGTATATGCTGTTTGGACAGTATATGACAACTCCGGTTCAGATGAAAATGCAATGGGTTTTGCAAAATCATATGACGGTGGAATTACTTTCTTACCTGCAAGCAGAATCATAAGTAATATCAGAGGAGTGAGAAACAGCGGAACTTCGAAATCAATGAGAGTTAACTCTTTTCCTGTGATGGCTGTTGATATTAGTAGCGGACCTTATAGCGGAAACATTTATGTAGTATGGTCTAATATTGGAGTACCAGGCATAAATACCGGTCAGGATATTGATGTATATATGATAAGATCAAGTGATCATGGATCAACGTGGACATCTCCTCTTAAGATCAATCAGGATGCCTCAGGTTTGGGAAAAGAGCACTTCTTCCCCTGGATAGCTTGTGACCCGGTAACAGGTACCTTAAGTGTGGTTTTTTATGATGATAGAAATGTTTCAACTTATGATGTTGAAGTTTTTGTGGCTATTTCAACTGATGGAGGAAATAACTGGGATGACTTCAAGGTTAGTGATGTTTCATTTACACCTTCACCTATTCCCGGGCTTGCCACCGATTATTTTGGTGATTACATCGGGATTACTGCAAGAGACAGAAAAGTGTATCCATGCTGGACTGACAACAGAACAGGTACTGCAATGACATGGGTGTCTCCTTTTGAAACAGGGCCTCCACCGGATCAACCATACATAGTGTATAACTCTCACGTGATAGAGGATGCCATTGGAAACGGAAATGGAAGACTTGATTATGGCGAAACTGTCGATTTGGCTGTTGCTATGGCTAATATCGGTGATGAGCCTGCTTATAATGTTATTGTCAGTATTTCCTCTAATGATCCCTTTGTAGAAATATTGGATTCTACTGAATCATACGGTAATTTTAATATTGGTGATACTGTAACAGTCAGTGGGGCTTTTACAATACAGGCTTCTGACACAATTCCTGACGGCCATGCAATAGTATTTGATGTTGCGGCTACTGATGGTGATAGCATCTGGTATAGTAACTTTTCTATTGAAACTCATGCTCCCGGGATTGCTATTGGCATGATGACAATTCTTGACCCGACAGGAAACAATAACGGAAGATTAGACCCGGGAGAAACTGCAGATATACATATTATGACAGCTAATGCCGGAGATTTTGATCTGACAAACGTTCTTGGGACATTATCCACAACAAGCAGTGAAATCACAATTAATACTGCAACATATACTTTTCCCTCTTTGCTGACTGGAAATGCCTCTGCAGCGATATTCAATATTACTGTTGATACCGGTGTTGCAGCGGGTACTGTTGTTGATCTCATTTATCACGTTGAATTTGGTCTTTATTATGCACAGCAAACTTTCTTACCTAAAGTTGGCCTTATACTTGAAGATTGGGAAACCGGCGACTTTAGCAGGTTTCCATGGACTGATGCCGGAAATGCTCCCTGGATAATTTCAAGTATTAATCCCGGGGAGGGTTTGTATTGTGCAAAATCAGGGAATATTACTCATTATCAATCATCGGAACTTTATATTAATCTTGATGTTATTACAAACGATAGTATTTCGTTTTTAAGAAAGGTTTCATCAGAGTATTCTTATGATTTTCTTGAGTTTTATATAGATAATAACCTGATGGATGCCTGGTCAGGCGAAGAAGGCTGGGCCAGGGTAAGTTTTCCTGTTAGTGCAGGAAATCATACGTTTAAATGGAAGTACTATAAAGATTCATATGTTTCATCAGGTAGCGATTGTGCATGGATAGATTATATAATTTTTCCACCATTACAAACAACTTCAACACCATTGAGTGTAACTGCACTTGCCAATCCACAGGTAATTTGTGTAGGTGAGTCTACACAATTATATACTTACCCACTGGGCGGATCAGGAAACTATAGCTATGAATGGACTCCTGCTACAGGGTTGAGTGATCCTTTTATTGCGAATCCTGTTGCTACACCAATTATAACTACAACTTACAAGGTTTTTGTTGATGATGGAACAGATGCTGATTCTGCACAGCTTCTTATTACTGTAAATGCAAAACCTATTGTTGACTTTGATATTCTGGCTGATGCATGTGTTTACTGGCCTCCTTTCCTTTTAACAGGTGGCACTCCTTTAAATGGAATCTATACAGGCACAGGTGTTACTAATAATTATTTTGATCCTTCAGTCGCCGGAACGGGTACTCATACATTAACATACACATATATTGACCCTTCAACCAATTGTTCTGATACAGCACTTCAAACTATAGTCGTTAATACATGTGTTGGTATTGGTGAGAATATTGAGATAGTTAAAATTAACATCTTCCCTAATCCAAATACGGGAGATTTCACTCTTGAATTGAACTCAGATATTGAAAATACTATCAGTTTAAGTATATTTGATCCTATAGGAATTCTCGTTTATGAAGAAAATGATATCAGGCTACTGGGTGCAATGACAAAAAAATTCAGTTTTGATGATATTGCGACAGGAATATACTTCTTAAATGTTCATAGCAATGATATCCGCTATGTTAAGAGGATTGTGATTCAGAAGTAAATATAAAAAAACAAGCTCGCACTCGTCTCCAGACAAGTACAATATATACAAGACGTTCTTTGATTTTTTGATTTGATTTACAGGATAACTTTGCCAGAAGCTAAAGTTATGAATGCTGGTAAGTATGTTTTTTCTCAAGTTCTATATTGTGGCATACCTTAAACATCAAATTCGCAGTTCATATAGTGTAATTATCAATTATTTTAGGTTGAAGTATAAGTTATCTTCTAGCCCTCAGATTTAAAGTCTTTAACAGCCTTTATCAGTTCCGGGAGTACCTTGTGTACATCACCAATTATTCCATAGTCGGCTGACTCAAAAATAGGAGCTTCATGGTCTTTATTAATTGCAACAATATATTTTGAAGCTGCAACACCAGCAAGATGCTGGATAGCACCTGAAATCCCACATGCAATATATAAGTTAGGGGCAATTATTTTTCCTGTTTGACCTGTATGTTCTTCGTGTGGCCTCCATCCTTCATCAGATACCGGCCGTGAGCATGCAGTTGCTGCACCAAGTAATTCTGCAAGTTTTTCAATCTCTCCCCAATGTTCAGCACTCTTCATACCTCTGCCACCGGAAACAACCACTTCAGCATCTGTTAATATGATCTTACCTTTAATTTTCTGAACGTCTTTAACTTCAGTCTGAAAATCAGCATCTTTCATCTCAATACTGATGTTTTCAATGTTTACATCAGCGGGAGACTCAATTATCTCAAATGAATTTTGAGATAGTGTTATGATCTTAACGGCAGATTTAATAATAATTTTTGTGTCTGCCTTACCGGTAAAGGTCATTTTACTGACAGTAAAAGGATCAAAGCTGGAAGGTAATGCTATTGCTCCTGAAACCACACCTGCTTTTAGCTTAACAGATATTCTGGGAGCGAGGGCTTTCCCCGAATAGTTATTTGATAAAATAACGATATCGGCATTCTCTTTCCCGGCTACATCTGAAATTACTGAAGCATATGCCTGATTAACAAGATTATTTAACCTGTCATCCTTAACAGAAATAATTTTTGTTATGCCATATTTCCCAAGGGCTTTTAACTCATCATCTTCCACATTTCCAATAGAAAGAGCTACTGCTGAAGTGTTTAATTTCTTAGCAATCTCAATGCCGTAAGAAATAAGTTCATAACTCAGCTTTTTGAATTTACCATCCCAGTTTTCTGTATATATAAGTACTGACATTTTCTAAAAATTTATGATTATTTTTTTTTAATTAATTTTCTCTTTAACAATAAATAAAATTGTTGGCCTTTATATGATCTTTGCTTCGTTATGCAGTAAGTCGATTAACTCTTTAACATTTTCAGGATCAACCATTTTACATTTAGCCTTAGGTTTTGGCAATTCATATACAGAATATTCAGTAAGAGAATCAACTTCAATAGGTTCTGAAACATTTAAAGGTTTTTTCCTGGCCATCATAATACCTCTCATAGAAGGAATTCTCGGATCTATCGCAATACCTTTCTGGACAATAGCAAGAAATGGTACTTTCGTTTCAAGTATCTCTTTTCCCCCTGAAATTTCCCGGCTTAATTCTACATTTCCTCCATCAATATTCAGGGAGGATACTGAAGAAACAGATGGGATATCCAGGAACTCGGCAAGCATACCACCAACAAGTGATCCGTTATAATCACTTGATTCAATTCCTGCCATGATGATATCATAAGGATCCTTCTTTATTACTTCAGCCATTTGTGCTGCAACTGAATATGCATCAAGTGGTTCTGCATTGATCCTAATAGCATCATCTGCACCAATAGCGAGTGCTTTTCTGATAGTAGGTTCAGAATCTATAAGTCCAACATTAATAACCGTGATCTTTTCAATTGCTCCGCTTGATTCTTCTTTCAATTGAAGTGCCCTGGTTAGAGCTAATTCATCCCATGGATTAATTATCCATTGTATCCCATTTGTGTCAAATTTGGTATTATTATCTACAAATTTGATCTTTGTTGTTGTATCAGGCACATTACTTATGCATACCAGAATTTTCATCCTTAAATTTTTTTGATTATTTATTATTTTTTGATTTATCTCTAATCTCTTAGTAAGGCTCTTGAAATTACGATTTTCTGTATTTCTGATGTCCCTTCATAGATTTGAGTCAGTTTAGCTTCACGCATCAATCTTTCAACATGATATTCTTTAACATACCCATAACCACCATGTATTTGAACAGCTTCCGTTGTAACCTCCATAGCAATATCAGCAGCATATTGTTTTGCCATAGCACTCATTAAACCATATGGCTGGTTATTATCTTTTAGCCATGCAGACTTCAGGCAAAGATTCCTTGCATTTTCAACTTTCACAGCCATATCAGAAAGCTTAAATGCAATGATCTGATGATTTGCAATTTCAGTACCAAATGCTTTTCTTTCTTTTGAATATTGAATAGAACGTTCCATAGCGCCTGAAGCAATTCCCAAGGCCTGGGATGCTATTCCAATTCTACCTGCATCAAGTGTTTTCATGGCAAACTTAAATCCAAATCCATCTTCTCCAATCCTGTTTTCTTTAGGAACTTTCACATCCGTGAACATCACAGAGTGAGTATCAGAGCTTCTCATACCCATTTTATTTTCATGTGGTCCCAGTGAAATACCAGAGCTGTCTTTATCAACAAGAAATGCATTGATACCTCTGTGTTTTTTTTCCGGATGTGTTTGTGCAATAACGAGGTAAGTTGAAGCACACTTAGCATTAGTAGTCCAGTTTTTTGTTCCGTTTAAAAGATAGTGGTCATCTTTCTCTTCTGCAGTAGTTCTTTGGTGAGTGGCATCTGAACCTGCTTCAGGTTCGGACAGTAAAAATGCTCCAAGTTTTTCTCCACTTGCAAGTGGTTTTAAATATTTTTCCTTTTGTTCTTCTGTTCCAAATTCCTCAATGCCATAACACACTAAAGAATTGTTAACAGAAATAATTACACCGAGTGAGGAATCAACTTTAGAAATTTCTTCTAATGCGAGCACATAGGATATAGTATCCATTCCACCTCCATTGTATTTGGTATCAACCACCATTCCCATGAAGCCTAGCTCCGTAAGGTTTTTAACATGTTCAGTAGGAAACTCTGCTTTCGTATCTCTTTCAATTACATCTTTTATTAGTTCCCTTTGGGCATAATCCCTTGCAGCTTGCTGGATCATCAATTGTTCTTCAGTAAATTCAAAATTCATAAGTTTATATTTTTAGAATGAATAATAAGATTATCATTGATCTTGATGTCACAAATATAAAATTAAAATTGATATTTACCAATTTCTTTTACACTTGTATTAAATTCTGATATGATTTCCTGCAAAATATGTGCGGCGGGCTTTATCTTGCTAATTTGAGCTGATACCTGTCCTATTTCCAGTTCGCCTTCATCCATATCTCCTTCAAACATTCCTATTCTGGCCCGCCCATGACCTAATATATTCATAAGTTCTTCTTTGGATGCACCATTTTGTTCAGCCTCATTGACTAAATAAAAAAACTTGTTTTTCAATAATCTGACGGGGACTAAGCTTTTTAAACTTAGCCTGGTATCCCCATCTTCTGCGTCAAGAATTTTTTGTTTAAATGTACCATGTGCGGAAGATTCTTCACTTGTAACAAAGCGACTTCCAATTTGAACTCCATCAGCTCCTAAAGCTAGTGCAGCATGCATTGATCTTCCGGAAGCAATCCCTCCGGCTGCAATTAATGGTATACTTACAGCTTTTCTGATCAATGGGATTAGGGCTATAGTTGTAGTTTCTTCTACTCCATTATGGCCACCTGCTTCAAAACCCTCAGCAACAATTGCATCAACTCCGGCTTCCTCACATTTTTTTGCAAATTTGACATTGGCAATAACATGACAGACAGTTATGTTATTTTCTTTTAAGTATGAAGTATATTTTTTTGGATTTCCTGCTGATGTAAAAACAATTTTTACATCTTCCTCAATTACGATGCTTATCAAAGCTTCTGTATGAGGGTAGAGCAAAGGAATATTAACTCCAAATGGCTTGTTTGTTGCAGCTTTACACTTTTTAATATGTTCTCTGAATTTTTCCGGATTCATAGATCCACCACCAATAAGTCCCAGGCCACCGGCATTACTCACTGCAGATGCAAGTTTCCATCCACTACACCATATCATTCCTGCTTGAATAACGGGATATTTAATGTTAAAAAGAGATGTAATTCGATTCATAAAAGAGAGTTTTGATTTATTTATATGTATTAATGTAGGACGCCATTTCATTCATCACTATTTCTGTCATCTGAAAATGTGGTGTATGACCACAATCAGGTATCAGCAAACTTTTTGCCGGCCCGGAAACCTTGTTCACAATTGAATATACTTGCTTATCTGACCCATATTCATCATCCTCTCCCTGTATAACAAAAACAGGACAGCTAATATCAGCTAACAGATGTTCCATATTCCAATCAAAATTATCTTTACGAGTCCATGTATTAGCCCATCCATAGAACATGCTTTCAGTTCTATGGCCATGATATTTTTCGAGGGAACTTTTAAGCTTGGTATTTTCAAATGCCCGGATAGTAATTTCAATACCACGTGCAGAGATATCTTCGATAAAGACGTGGGGAGCTTCAGCTATAAGACAGCAAATTTTATTAGAATATTTCGAAGCATATGCAAGAGCAATGGATGCACCATCACTATGTCCTATTAATATAAGCTTGTTTTTAATACGAAGTTCTTCTAAAAGCTCGGGCAGAGCTTCTATTCCTTCATAAATTAAATAGTATTTATCCCTTTCTTCTTCAAGGATATCTGATTGTCCGTAACCATATCGTTCATACAAGAGTCCCGGCAATTTAAGCTTCTCACAAATAGCACTTGGGAACTCCTTCCACTGTGGTATACTTCCTAAGCCTTCATGCAGGAATACAATAACAGGATTTTCCGGTTTTCTATACTCTTCACATAAAAACCGGTAATGAAGATCATGACCTTTTACTTTAATAAATCCCAAATAATATTATTCTCCTCTTTTAAAAACGATAGCAACAACAGTTACATCATCACCACCCATATTTATTGTCATGCCATATGGTTTGTCGGGATTAATGTTTATCTGAGCATCACCTGCTTTTCCGGTAAATTGCTCCCAAATAGTTACAGCCTGGTGCACTCCGGTAGCACCTGTAGGATGTCCCCAGCCAATGAGTCCGCCGGTAGTATTGAAAGGTATTTCCCCATCTCTTGCAGTGTGTCCTGCAGCAACAAAATCAGCACCCTCACCTGGTTTGGCCAGGCCTAATGCTTCAACAGCAAGGATTCCTGCTATTGTAAAACAGTCGTGTGTTTCGACTGTACTTAATTGATCAACAGTGATGCCGGCACTCTGCATTGCTTCATTAGCTGCTTTTTTAATTGTTTCGAGTTCAGTAAGGTCAGTTGGTTGTTTGGTAATATCTCTCTCTACCTGAGCCCAGCCAATAACTTCTATTGCCTCCCTTTTGGGGATATCAATTTTTCCAAGGCCTTCTTCGGAAACAATGGCAATAGATGATGCACCATCAGAAACTTTGGAGCAATCAAAGAAATTCAGATGATCAGTAAAAGCTTTGGGGTTTGGCTCAGACAAGCCAACTGCTATAAGATCATCTAGATTATTATGATATTCCTGTGCTGTAGGGCAAAGCCTTGCATTTTCTATAGCATTTTTATACCAGCGGGCAAACCCTTTTCTGGCCTTTTCTCTTCCATACTTTTCAAAATAAGCTCCGGCACGGTTACTAAATTGTCCGGGGAAAAAATATGCATGTCCTTGTTTTCTCTCCTTATACCATCCTGCACCTGCAAGAATATCAGCACCATAAATAGCTTTAACGGTATTTTGTACTTCAACACCAATAGTTAAAACAACATCAGCTGTTTCAGCCAGCACAAACCTAATACCTGATGTTAATGCCAGTCCTCCGGAACCACAAGCTCCTTCAACACTTGTTGCAGGTTTCCATTCTAATTCTTTATCTATCATTGGAATAAAACCCGGGAGGTTTGCCTGCTTATTAAAACGTGCAGCCATAAAGTTTCCAATCACACTTTCATCCACATTTTTTCCTCCGCCAATCTGTTTCAGCGTACCTTCGCCAGCTTCTTTAATATATTCCTCCAGTCCGGGACGAGGTTTTTTCGGATGAAATTCCTTACGTCCTGTACCTAAAGAAACGGTGTTATAGCCGGCAGTCATATATACTTTTTTTCTTAATTTTTTCATTTTTCCTCCTCTTATTTTTGATAATCATTAATTGGGCCATAGGCATGATAAAAACCAGTTAGCATAACTGTGTTTACATCATCAGTGCTGTTGGCAACTTTGTCTGATACTAGCTTCAATCCTATTTCATTTGAGCGAATTAAATATTTTTTGGCTAATTCAGTACCAGGTGTTTCCATAGTTTTAAGTTCGTCGAAATATTTATTTAGAATATTTGTTTTATTTCTGTCGAAGTTAACTTGTTTCCATGGAGAGAAGGATTCCGGCAGAGCTCCCAATTTTGCATCACATTTTTCTTTGAAATCTGAAATTGGAACATATCCTTTTTTCTCTGTATCAAACACTGCAACGACTCTGCCTTTTTCATACTTCAGAAATCCATCTTTTTGTGAACCGTTGGAGTATTGTCCGCCTTTCACATTTAACTCTATCATCTGATCTAAAAGTGGGCTATGCAGGTTTTCATCAGTAAGATATGGATTCATTACCTGCATTATATACTGGCAAACATCAACGCCAACATAGTCTACAAGCTGAAAAATCCCCATTGGTCTTATTAGATAATCCTGACTTACCTTATTTATCATATAAACAGCTTCAGAAAACGACATATCCTTTGTAAGTGTTTCAACCTCACTTATTCCATGAAGAGCATCCCTCATAAAGTGGCCATTACCGATAAATCCTGCAAAATCATTGGAAGGTACAATTTTCTTCCTGAGTTTTTTAGCATATGTATGTGCAAAATCGATCAGGTCCTGATGAGTATTGTCAGCAGCAATTAACTCAACAAGTCTTTGAACAGCCGGTGGATTATAAAAGTGAAATCCAATAATACGGCCATCAAGTTTAGCCTCCTTATTTAATTTATTAATCGGAACTGAAGATGTGTTTGTAAAAAACCAGGGAGAATTGGGGTTATTCTCATTGATCTTAGATAACAACTTTATCTTAAGCTCCGGGTTTTCACTAATCGCTTCAAAGATTAATGTCGAATCATAAGCTACCTCCAGTTTAGTTACCGGGCGAACGAGTTTTATCACATCAAAAACATACTGATCTATTATTTCTCCATTCTCAATCAGGTCTTCCCTGTCTTCATATAGTTTACGGAGAAGAACAGTCTTTTTTTCTGCTACTTTTCTAATCTGTACCTGGAGATAATCCTTAAGTCCGGCTAATCCCGGATTTGACACATCCATAGCATTTAAAACAAAAACTTTGGATTTGTTTTCAGGTTGAAGGCTTAAGTCGGCCATTTCTACAGCTGTCAGCAATAAAATACCGCTACCCATCTTACCTGCGGCGCCAAGCACCGTTACATTTTCTAGTCTGTCTTCGTAATTCATTTTTATTCCTTTATTTATTTATTCATTTGTTATCTTTAATTTAAAAATTATCTACCAATTAGGTGGACGTTTCTCAAGAAAAGCTTTCATGCCTTCTTCACCTTCATTCCCAAATAATGATCCAAATTCAACTGATTCAAGTTCACTAGCTGCATCAAAATCCATTTTTATTCCGGTTCTTGTAACAGCTTTAGCTTTCTTAATTGCTTTAGGTCCTTTAGATGCTATTTTTTTCGCAAGGCTTATTACTTCATTCATCAACTCTTCAGGTTCGACAACTTTTTGAACTAATCCTATCCGTAATGCATCATTTGCATTAATCATTTCAGCTGTTAATAACATATACAATGCATCAGCAATTCCAACAAGCCTTGACAAACGTTGTGTGGCAGCATAACCAGGGATCATTCCAAGGCTAACTTCTGGTTGACCAAATTTTGCCTTTGCGCTGGCAATTCTAAAATCACAGCCCATAGCAAGCTCTAAACCACCGCCTAAAGCATAGCCGTTGATAGCACCAATTACAGGGATTTCCATCTTTTCAAGACTACTGAAGGTGTTTTGTCCAAGCCTTGAAAAATTTGAGCCTTCCTCACTGTTCATATTTACCATTTCAGCAATATCTGCACCTGCAACGAAAGCTTTGCCTTCGCCTGTGATGATCATGACCATGACATTTTTGTTGGCAGAAATTTCGGCAATAGCAGCATCCATCTCCTTAAAGAAAAGAGAATTTAAAGCATTCATTGCTTCTGGGCGGCTGATGGTGACAATAGCAATGGCATCTTCAATTTTGATGTTTAATATTTTATATTCCATAAATTTAAGATTTAATAAAATATGAGAAATTATTTATATATCCATAAGTATGTAGAAACCTATATGTGTGTTGACTTCTAGAGAATTCAAAAGTAGTAATATACACTAAATAATGCAAAATTATTTCTGATGAAATAATAAATTGAAAAATTAATTGTTATCTTTGCAAACTCTAACATACTGTATTTCTTGACTTTTAATATAATTATTTTTTTATATTGTCATGCGAAAATGGATGAAAAATATTATTTTAGGCTTAATGTCCTTGTTGGTAGTTTTTGCAACAGGAGGCTTAAATATTTTCATACATCATTGTAGTTGCAGTAATGTTGAATCAATATCAATTGTTACTGAAAGCCATAATTCATGCTGCTCAGACCATGAAGAATCTTATGATTGTTGTACCTCAACAATTGACATGGGAGATAATTGCGTTGATGCGAAAAATAATTGCTGCAACCTCATACAGGAATTTGTTAAGATTGAAGACAATTATCTAGTTTCGTTTTCAGAATTTTCATTTGAAATTTTCTCTTCAGTCCAGTTATTAATCCCTGAGCATACTATTATTTCAGACGACACTGATCTCAGAAATATCTCACACTACATAATATCTGTACCCCCCCTATTATCGGGGAAATCCCTTGTGTTTTTCCTCCACCAGTTAAAACTTGACATAGCTGTCATTAGTTAATTACTTTTTACATTTTTTATTATTTGATGCCTGAAAAGGCATCTGTAAATTATTATTAAACTAATAAACAGCTACATCATGAAAACAAAAACATTATTTATATTATTATTCCAGATTATTTTTATTACAAGCCTTCACTCCCAGCATATTCATGGCAAGGTTTCTACCTATGATGAAAATGAAAACGCTATTCCTCTTATTGGAGCAAATGTATATTGGCCTGAAATATCAGAAGGAACATCAACTGATGTTAATGGTGAGTTCCATTTAGACATGCCTCAGCTAAATAAGCCTGTACTTATAATCAGTTACATAGGCTTTGTTTCAGATACTCTGACAATAACAGGAAAAGAAGATTATTTAGAGATTATTCTATCGGAAAACTCAACACTAAATGAAGTTGAGATTAAAGAAAAACAAAATGATAGTTTTTTCTCCCGTATTCAGCCTATACAAACTCAGATCATTACTGGAGAAGAATTCCATAAAGCAGCCTGCTGTAATTTGTCAGAAAGTTTTGAAACAAATGCTTCAGTAGATGTATCATATAGTGATGCTGTATCCGGTGCCAAACAAATACTTTTGTTAGGATTATCAGGAAAATATAGTCAGCTTATGACAGAGAATTTTCCAAATTTACGCGGCCTCGCCACAACCTATGGCTTAGGATATATTCCCGGAAGCTGGATGGAAGCCATACAGATATCAAAGGGTACTGCATCGGTTGTGAATGGATATGAATCAATTACCGGGCAAATAAATGTAGAATATAAAAAACCTGAAAATGGCGAAAAGCTATATATTAATTTATTTGCAAATGATATGAGCAAAGTAGAAGCTAATGCTAACGCGGCCTTTGAACTTAATAATCATTGGAGTACAGCAATCTTTGCTCATGTGGAGGATCAATCAAAAAGGTATGACAACAATAATGATTCTTTTATGGACCAACCACTTATCAGGCAAATAAATCTCTTCAACAGGTGGAAATATAATAGTCATAAAAATCTGGTAGGACAGATAGGAATAAAAATCCTTGATGAAGAAAGAGTTGGTGGTCAAATGAAATACGACCCTTCAAAAAAGATAGATTATGATAACGGATATGGAATTAAGATCAATACCAGGCGATATGAATTATATACAAAAACCGGTTACATTTTTCCTGAACTTCATGAAACAAGTCTGGGGTTTATTAATTCATTTGCATGGCATGATCAGAATTCAGAGTTTGGTTTTAATAAATATACCGGGAATGAAATTAATTTTAATTCAAACCTGATCTTTCAATCAATTATTGGAGATGATAAGCATAAATACAGTACCGGCGCAAGCTTTATGTATGACAATTATGATGAGAATTTGAACGATAGTGCTTTTTCAAGAAAAGAAATTGTTCCCGGTACCTTTTTTCAATATACCTATTCAAATGAACATAATATAACGTTGTTAGCTGGAATAAGAGCTGATTTTCACAATATTTATGGAACATTTTTTACTCCACGCATGCATATTAAATACAATTTAAATGAGAATACAATCTTGCGTGCCTCTGCCGGGAAAGGATACAGGACAGCAAATATAATTGCTGAGAACTCTTCTATTTTAGCCTCTTCCAGAAGTTTAATAATTAAAAATGAACCCAAACAGGAAGAAGCGTGGAATTATGGTATCAACCTTTCAAAGTTTTTCAATGTTAATGACAGAGAACTGACAATTAATATAGATTTTTACAGAACAGATTTTGTAAACCAGATTGTTATCGACAGAGATCAGGATGTACATTCTGTTATTGTTTATAACCTTGACGGGAAATCATACTCTAACAGTTTTCAGGTAGAAGCTATTTATGAAATAATCCCCAGATTGGATATTATTGCAGCATTCAGGTTGAATGATGTTAAAATTACTACCAACAATACTTTGCAAAGCAAGCCACTACAAAATAAATACAAAGGTTTGTTGAATTTGTCTTATTCAACTTCTAATGACGACAAAAAGTGGCAGTTTGATTTTACTACTCAATTTAATGGAGATGCAAGAATCCCTGATACAGAGGGGTATCCAGCTGAATACAGAAGGCCGAACACTTCTCCTATGTATACTATAATTAATGCTCAGGTCAGTAAGTTTTTCAACAAGCTTGAAGTATATCTGGGAGGAGAGAACCTAACAGGATTTACTCAGGAAGATCCTATTATTGCTTCAGATGATCCTTTCGGGGAATACTTTGATTCATCTATGATCTGGGGACCGATTGTTGGGAGGAAGCTTTATGTGGGATTAAAATTTTCAATTAATTAAGCTATCGGGATTGTCTCTCAGTGTTTTTGTGGCATCTTTTTAATATTTATTTTTTCGGAGTAAGCTGAACATTTAAAATGTTTCGGTTCCTGAAAAGTAAATTCCTTTATCATTTAGGCATTCAATTATTGTCTCAATTGTTTGACAGAACCCATAATTCTACAGTTTCTGAGGAGCGCCAGGTTTGATTTCTTTTGGTTTTGTTTGATGCTGATTTTACAGACTTCTTTAACAATAAATCCAATTTGAATCTTCCTCCTTCTGCAATTTCTTTTTCTATTGGGTTGTTTTCGGTGACTTTTGTTATTTGTGCCAAATTTGAAAATAAAAGAACAATCTTTCCTCCGGGATGAAGGTGTTCTTTCGCATCAGTAAAAAAATCAGGGAATAATTTATCATTGTAATAGATTGCTTCATCTATCCTATCTATATCATAAGATGTGGAAAGCCATGGTGGATTAAAAACAATCAACTCCGTTTTTTGCTCCCATTTAGCGAACAAATGACCATGGTCTATTTCTATTTTTCTGGCAAGTTTCGTACCACTCATAAACTGGTTTAAACCAATAATAGCATTGGGATTCGTATCTGTTCCATAAACTTTTTGGAAACCATGTTTCATCAACATGAAAGAGAGGACACCGCTACCAATACCAATATCTATGGCTGTTTTTTTTGCGCCCTTGTATCGTTTTAACCAATTATCAAAAAGATACAGATGTTCGAATCGGCTTGGGAAATATGTGCCATAGTAGGGATGTATTTTATTCCTTAAAACAGGTATAGAAACACCTTTTTTATACCATTGCCATGCACTGTTTAAGCCCTGAATTTGAGGAAAAGGAAGGATGAATTTTTCTAAATCAGGATACAAAATCTCCAGCCAACCAATTACAGGGGCTTTTTCTACCTTTAATTTATTGTCGCTAACCTGTAATAATATTTGATGAGAAAACTTTCGGTATTCCGAGCGAAATTCGCGTTGTCCCTGAAAGGATTGATCCGGGTGTTTGTCTTTTAAATAATTATTGAGCTCATGTAATATTGTAAGGCCACTGCTATAATAATCCTCAATTAAAACATATCTTCCATTGAGAATTTCTTCAATGGCCTTTTGTGGGTCCATTCCATGTTTATAAAAACTCGCTTCTATATCTGATACAATTGGCTCCGGCCTGTTTATGTTCATTGATTGTTAATTGTTAATTAATGATTAAATGCTAAAATGATTTATAGCAATCGATATATGAAATTATATCAGCAAAGTAAATAAAATTTCAGCAATAAATTTGGATTCCACAAAATAATGAGTAAATTTGTTACTCATTATTAACCCTTTATTATCATTGAAGATATGTTAGATACACTTATCACTTCAAAAACCCGCCTTAAACTTCTATTAAAATTCTTTTTAAACAGCAACTCAAGTTCATATTTACGAGGGCTTGAAAACGAGTTTGAAGAATCGACTAACTCCATCAGGTTGGAATTAAACAGGTTTGAAAAGGCAGGTCTTTTAAAATCCTATTTTAAAGGAAACAAAAAAATGTTTCAGGCAAATGCTGAACATCCCTTGTATTATCCAATTAACAACCTTATACAAAAACACTTAGGGTTTGACAGTATTATTGAACGAGTCGTCCATAAGCTTGGAGATGTGAAAAAAGTTGTTGTAGTTGGTGATTTTGCCAGAGGAATGGATAGCAGTATTATTGACCTGATTTTTATCGGTGATTACATAAACAAAGCTTATTTGAGTGAACTGATCGAAAAAGTTGAAAAACGTATTAAACGAAAAATTCGATATCTTATTTATAAAGAAGTTGAGTTTAAGGAATATAATAATAAAAAGATGGAATCAATAGTGCTTTGGAAAGAAGAGGACTTGAAAGTAATGCAAAGATCTAAATAATATGGACGCTGGAACTAAAAACTGGCATGTGATATATACTGCTCCAAGAGCTGAGAAGAAAGTAAATGAGCGTCTTCTCAAACAGGGAATTGAAACGTATCTCCCTTTACAAAAGGTGCTACGTCAGTGGAGCGACAGGAAAAAGAAAGTCAGTGTTCCTTTGTTTAATTCCTATGTTTTTGTGAGAGTTGATCCGCAGGAATATTTAAAGGTATGGCAGGTAGCCGGTTTTGCACGTTTTATTTATTATCTGGGAAAACCTGCTGTTGTAAGGCAAATTGAAATTGACAACATAAGAAAATTTCTAGCAAGAGAATTAGTATCAGACATCAAATTTGAAATAAATAAAAAGGCAGAGATCCTTGATGGGCCTCTTTACGGAAAAAGTGGAATAATTGAACAAATTGGGAAAAACACCATCAAGATCAATATAGAGCAATTAGGGATTAGCCTTATTGCGGAGGTACGGAAAAGCTCTGTCAGGCAACTGACCAATACGTAAATGATTGAATGCATTTACTATAAAATAAACTGTCGTCAGACAGGACGGATTACATAATTAAATAACAAACAGTTACAGTTTATGCAATGTGACTTACGAGGCGAAGCTGTGCCAGGAAAACAATGAAAGACAGAGAGATGTAGGAATACAAACAGATTGCTTCGTCGCTGCGCTCCTCACAATAATCGCTCTTCGAAAAAGACTACCTCGGGTAACTCTGCTATGGAAAACGACTTTGCGAGAAGTGCGCCAGCACGACGAAGCAAACCGTCTCGAACTTGCAACAATTTAGCTAGTCCCGAGCCAGCGAAACGAAGCAAACTGTATCAAACTTGCAGAAACTTATTTGAAAAGAAGATTCTGCTATTCATACACAAGAAATTATCGAGAAAAAATGGAAACATCAATTAATCATATGAACCTACCTAAAAGCAAGCATAAACCACAAAAGATACTAATAACCGGAACAGCAGGATTCATTGGATACCATCTGGCGAAACGACTACTGAAACGGGGTGATACTGTTGTAGGTCTTGACAGTATAAATGATTACTATGATGTCAACCTTAAGTATGCCCGGCTAGCAGAAACAGGTATTGATAGGGAGTTACAGTATGGATCAATATATAATTCATCACTATTCGACAACTATAGCTTTATTAAGCTCAATCTTGAAGACAAGGAGAATATACAAAAATTGTTTGAAGATGAACAATTTGATAAAGTCGTTAACCTCGCAGCCCAGGCCGGTGTCAGGTATAGCATTGAAAATCCTCATGCATATATTAACAGTAATATTATTGGCTTCATGAATATTCTCGAAGGATGCAGACATAATAATGTCAAGCATCTTGTTTATGCAAGCAGTTCCAGTGTTTACGGGCTTAATAAAAAAATGCCCTTATCAACATCCGACCATGTTGACCATCCTATTTCACTTTATGCTGCTACAAAAAAATCAAACGAACTGATGGCACACACTTACAGTCATCTTTATAATATCCCTACAACCGGACTTCGGTTTTTCACAGTTTACGGACCATGGGGACGGCCTGATATGGCTTTGTTCCTTTTCACTAAAGCCATACTCGAGAACAAGCCAATTGATGTATATAACTACGGAAATATGGTGAGAGACTTTACATATGTTGATGATATAGTGGAGGGAATTTTGAGGGTTATTGATAATGCACCTGAACAGACGGAAGTCAGAAGTCGGAAGTTGGAAGATAAGAAGGTGGAGACCTATTATGATTTGGATCCATCTACCTCCCCGACTGCACCCTACAGTTTATATAACATCGGGAATTCCAGCCCTGTAAAATTGATGGATTTTATTGATGCCATTGAGGAAACCCTTGGAAAAAAAGCAAAGAAAAACATGATAGAGATACAGGCGGGGGATGTGCCGGCAACTCATGCAGATGTGTCGGGATTGGTTAATGACATGGGATATAAGCCTGGTACTCCAGTTAAAGAGGGGGTAAGAAAGTTTGTAGAATGGTACAAGGAATATTATGAGGTTTAAGACAGCTGACAGATTGCTTCGTCGCTGGGCTCCTCGCAATTGTCGGTCTTCGAAAAGACTACCTCGGGTAACTCTGCTATGGAAAACAACTTTGCGAGAAGTGCGCCAGCACGACGAAGCAAACTATTTTGAACTTGCAAAGAACCTGCTAGATGGTTTCAGAAGAAATATCCAACAGATTGCTTCGTCACTTCGTTCCTCGCAATAGTCACCCTTCGCAAATGACTCATGGGAAAACGCTAATTTGAAAAACGACTTTGCGAGAAGTGCGCCAGCACGACGAAGCAAACTGTCTCAAACTTGCAAAGATTCTACTAGTTGGTTATAGGAGAAACATTCAACAGATTGCTTCGTCGCTTCGCGACTCGCAATAGTCGGTCTTCGAAAAGACTACCTCGGGTAACTCTGCTATGGAAAACGACTTTGCGAGAAGTGCGCCAGCACGACGAAGCAAACTGTCTCAAACTTGGAAAGATTCTACTAGTTGGTTATAGGAGAAACATTCAACAGATTGCTTCGTCGCTGCGCGACTCGCAATAGTCGTTCTTCGCAAAAGACTACCTCGGGTAACTCTGCTATGGAAAAAGACTTTGCGAGTCCCGCGCCAGCGGGACGAAGCAAACTGTCTCAAACTTGGAAAGATTCTACTAGTTGGTTATAGGAGAAACATTCAATAGATTGCTTCGTCGCTGCGCGACTCGCAATAGTCGTTCTTCGCAAAAGACTACCTCGGGTAACTCTGCTATGGAAAAAGACTTTGCGAGTCCCGCGCCAGCGGGACGAAGCAAACTGTCTCAAACTTGCAAAGATTCTACTAGTTGGTTATAGGAGAAACATTCAACAGATTGCTTCGTCACTTCGTTCCTCGCAATAGTCACCCTTCGCAAATGACTCATGGGAAAACGCTAATTTGAAAAAAGACTTTGCGAGAAGTGCGCCAGCACGACGAAGCAAACTGTATCCAACTTGCAAAGATTCTACTAGTTGGTTATAGGAGAAACATTCAACAGATTGCTTCGTCGCTTCGCTCCTCGCAATAGTCACTCTTCGCAAAAGACTACCTCGGGTAACTCTGCTATGGAAAACGACTTTGCGAGAAGTGCGCCAGCACGACGAAGCAAACCGACTCTAACTTGCAAAAGCTTAGCTAGTCCCGCGCCAGCACGACGACGCAAACTGTCTCAATTTACAATAGCTGCCAAATAATACACCATGCCCAAAAAAGGTTACACATACATAACAACCAACAAAAACAAAACAGTGCTATACGTTGGAGCTACCAGTGAGTTGAAATATAGAACCGAAAGCCATAAAAACAAAAAATACAAAAATGCTTTTTCAGCCAGATACAATATAGATAAGATTGTTTATTGGGAAGAGTTCGAAACCATAATGGAAGCACTACTAAGAGAAAAGCAAATTAAAGCCGGATCAAGACAAAAAAAGATAGATCTGATTAACAACATGAACCCAGGATGGGAAGACTTGTATGAGAAGTTGTAAAAAGCTTATTTGAAAAAAGACTTTGCGAGTCCCGCGCTAGCACGACGAAGCAAACTGTCTCAATTTACAATAAACGCTCATAGTACCACATGCCAAAAAAAGAAACATACACCCATTCCATTACCCCCAGAGACAAGTTGTTTGATCTCCGGCTCCGTGATATCTGGAACTTCAGGGATTTGTTGTTACTGTTTGTCCACCGTGATTTTGTGGCTTTCTACAAGCAAACCATTCTGGGTCCTTTATGGTTTTTTATTCAACCTTTACTTACCACAATTGTGTTTACCATCATTTTCGGAAATATAGCCAAAATACCGACCGATGGGCTTCCTCCTATCCTGTTTTATCTGGCCGGAGTAACATCCTGGCAGTATTTTGCCGAGTGCTTTAAAAAGACAGCCAACAGTTTTACTCTGAATGCCAGTATCTTTGGGAAAGTATATTTTCCGCGGGCGATTGTTCCGCTTTCAGTAACCATTACCAACCTCATTGCTTTTGGAATACAGTTCCTGTTGTTCATTGTCTTTTTGATATACTTTAATTTAAACGGATCCTCGGTCCAACCCAATATTTACATACTTCTATTCCCAATACTGGTTTTAATGATGGGAATAATGGGATTGGGCTTAGGTATGCTTGTATCAGCAATGACAACAAAATATCGCGATTTGCAATTTCTTGTTGCTTTTGGAGTCCAATTACTTATGTATGCAACACCGGTTATATATCCAATATCATCCATCCCAGATAAGTATCAATGGATCATTATGGCAAATCCTATGACTTCTGTGATTGAAACCTTTAGATTCTCATTTCTTGGTGCCGGCAATCTAAACTGGTATGGGCTAGCATATTCACTTGTATTTACGATAGCAATTTTTGTCCTTGGTCTTTTAGTATTTAACAGGACAGAGAAGAATTTTATGGACACAGTCTGATGTTGAACTGTTGAGATGTTGAACTGTTGAGGTGTTGAACTGTTGAGGTGTTGAACTGTTGAGGTGTTGAACTGTTGAGGTGTTGAACTGTTGAGGTGTTGAACTGTTGAGGTGTTGAACTGTTGAGGTGTTGAACTGTTGAGGTGTTGAACTGTTGAG
>Ga0222627_1000029_pt1 | contig 108350 bp, 38 predicted proteins | sample AntAcemetageno93_FD_179859 | JGI IMG/M metagenome (GOLD analysis project Ga0222627, IMG submission 179859) | Saline water microbial communities from Ace Lake, Antarctica - #93 | ecosystem: Environmental > Aquatic > Non-marine Saline and Alkaline > Saline | place: Antarctica: Ace Lake... | reverse complement strand
CAAATCATTATTGGGGAACAACCGATAGTGCTAAAATTACATCAAAGTATTATGATTTTTGGGATGATGCTACAATTCCTAAATTAGTTGTTAACCCAATATTGACAATGCCATCTGATTCTTGTCCGGGTCATGTGTGGAAGGTACTTGTAAATGGCAAAGATGCACAGGATGAAATAGTTGATCCGGTTGGAGTAGGACTTCAAAAATTTGAAGTGTTTTTTAATCGGACAATGGACACTGCTTTCAGACCTATGTTATCTTTTGGGGTTCGTAGTCCATTTCTTCAAAATATTGTTGATAATTCATCCTCATGGTCTATAGATAAAAAGTCTTGGACATCTTACTATTATGTTGATTTATTTACTGGAGATGGTACACAAACTATTAGGGTTGCCGATGCTCAGGATTCAATTGGAAACGAGATTATTGTTGAAGATAAGAGGTTTGTCTTTATAATTCAGGCAGCAGGAGTGCAATCTGTAAATTTTATCGCTACAGCCGGAATTGGAAAAGTTGAACTGGAATGGAATAGCACAGGTTTGGTAGATTTTCTTGGATTTAATATGTACCGATACATGAATATAACAGATACTACATTTTCAAATCCTATTGTAATTAATACATCCTTAATAATTGATACGGTTTACAATGATTTTAATATTATTCCTGATACAACATACCATTATTACTACAAGATTGTTGACACAGACCTTCAGGAATCAGACTCTTCAAATATTGTAACAGCAATCCCATTTGATGCAGCCAATGGTGATGCAAACGGCGATCTTGCAGTAAACGTACTTGATATAACTACAATTGTTTCGTACATGCTAAACCAAAACCCCTCACCATTTTTATTCGATGCAGCTGATGTGAATTATGATAATGAAATAAATGTGCTGGATATAATCGGTTTGGTGCAGCTAATAAATGGCAAGAAAACCTCAACAACTCAACCCTTACCGGAATTAAGTAATGAAACAGCATATTATTATTTTAATGATAATAAGTTGGGGTTTGAGAGTAAAGGGAATGTTGCTGCGTTGCAGTTTAAGTTAAAAGACAGGAGTCAGGAGTCGGAAGTCGGAAGTCGGAAGTTGCAACTATTAGAAAATCTAAAGATCTTTTCATTAGCTCAAGGTTTCGAATTTGCTTACACAGTTGTTGATAATCATATAATTGGAATTCTTTACAGCTTGAGTGGTAACGAAGTCACAGAAGGAATAATAAACTTATTTAGATTTGAAGGAGCTGATATAAGTAACATGGAAATATCCGAAATATTTGGTGGTGACCTAAACGGAAATTACGTTCCAGTTCTAAAAAAAGGTACAAACTCTATTGTTTTTTCTTCAGATGCAGAATTGCAAGCAAGTCCAAATCCTTTTAGCCATTCTACTCAAATAAACTACACAGTGCCGGAAAGCGGAATAGTGGAAATCAGAGTATTTGATATGAAAGGTACAGAGATTAGTAGGCTTCAGAACACTTTCCATAATGCAGGTAAACATAGTTTGGTTTGGAATGGCATCAACGATAGAGGACAACTACTAAAATCAGGTATTTATCTGCTTCAATTAAAAGTAAGATCGGTATCAGGTAATAGTTACAATAAGGAAATTAAGGTTGTACTAACAAAGTAGTAGGTTATGAAATTGATTAGGGAAAATAAAATACTAACTCGTTTTGTCATATTGAGGGAAACTTTCCCGATTTTTCATCGGGATTGCGACGAAATATCTCCTGAGAACTCACCTTTTGCTCAGGAGATCTCTCCATGCATTCCTTGCTGCGCTGCGTCACTTAGTCGAGATGACAACAAGGGTTATCGAAATGACAACAATATAATAAGCGATCTAAATTCAAGATACAAAGGCTTGCAACTGATGCTATCTATTGTGCTGATGCTAATTCTTATCTCAACCAACATTTCAGCTCAAAACATCATGCAAATTAAAAATGCACAGGGTGTTATAAACAGTAATGTTGTTTTACCAATTTTAATTGCAAACGATGAGGAATTTATATCATTTCAGTGCGATGTGTTACTGCCTGATGGATTTACTTACGTGCCCAATAGCATTACCTTAACCGCACGAAGTGTTGATCATGTTGTTAATGTAACAAACATTGAAAATAACACAATCAGGGTATTATCTTATTCATTAAATAATACAGCATTCTTAGCCGATTCAGGAAATGTAGCAATTATTGGGCTTACCACTCCTCAAAACGAAGGTGATTTTACAATTGGGATAAACAATGGAATAATTGGTAACGCTGAGTCGATTAATATTCTGGATAGTGTGGTTTATGGAAATATTACCATTGGACCAATTGGTATTAATGAAAATGATTTTGACGACAATAGAATTAATTGCTTTCCAAATCCATTTAGTTATAGCATAACAATTCAAATGGATGTTGATTATCCGCAGTTAGTAAATTTATGCGTTTATAATATCAATGGAAGATTGGTTAGTATCCATAATGTTTATGCAAATAAAGCAGGATTAAACAATTTTGATTTTAATTCTCAAATTCTTCTTGGGGTAAACCCTTCACCAGGAACTTATATTATCCTATTTAACTTTATGGATATAGCAAGTGATTATAAAATAGTTAAGAAAATAAAATTTAACACATATTAATATGAAATCACATTTTAAAATATCGGTTTTACTAGTTGTTATCGTTTTTATTAAATCTCAAATATTATTTGCAGATAATACTTTAGAAATAGTTAATGCACAAACCAATGTGAACACTACGGTAACAGTTTCTGTGAATATGCAAAACGATAGTGCAATTGTTGCATTTCAGATTGATTTGCCAATCCCAATGCAGCTAAGCTATGTTCCAGGAACTGCAGCATTAAACACATCTAGGGTTACAGATCATATTATTAGTGATACGCTTTTGCCGGATGGTACACTAAGGATACTTGGATATTCCTTATCGAATACACCATTTTCGGACAATTCAGGTGAGCTGTTTACCTTTGATTTGCAGGCAGGTGATTTTCCCGGAAGTTATTACATGCCGCTTTCAACAGCAGTACTGGGTAATACCCAGTCCAGCAATATTATAACCGGTTATCAAAACGGAACATTACTTGTTATGGGACCTGATATTTCTGTTAGTTCATCATCTATAGATTTTGGTAGGGTTCCATTACTAGGCACAAATGATCAGTATATTACTATTTACAATAATGGAAATACAGTCTTAAACATAAGTCAGATAAACTCATCTAACCAGTATTTTACAGTGCTAGGCTACAGTACTTTAACAATTAACCCAAGCTCCAGTACTGGTTTGCAACTCAGATTTGCATCTCAGGTAAAAGGAACTTATTCTGAAATTTTGACAATTATTTCAGATGATGCAGATGAAGCATCTTTTGAAATAGAAATGTCATCGGTTGCATTTGCCGTAAATGAAATGCATACAGGGAATATGTTTGCATTTTCAGGTGATTATGCCACACTCGATTTCACCATAAACAATATGGAACCGGTGGTTGGTTTTCAATTTGACTTAAATCTCCCTCAATCAATGTCGTATGTTGCTGATTCGGCATTTTTAACAAACCGAAAAGCAAATCATGCAATATCGGCAAATTTAATTAATGATAATACTTTGAGAGTTGTCGTGTTTTCGAGTGATAACCAGTGGTTTACCGGTAATGATGGCCATATACTTACTCTTGGATTTAATATAGAGGGCGTTGGAGGTTATTATGGAATAAACCTTGGTAATGTTGTTATTGGTGACATATTAGGGTTAAATGCTATTTCGGCATATTCAAACGGTAGCTTACAAATTGCTGCAGCCGATATTAGTGCGACAAGCTCAGTTAATTTTGGGGATGTTTCAATACTTGAAATTTCATCCGAAAGTATTACAATATATAATTATGGGTCAGATACTCTGGAGATACAATCAATACAGTTTACAAACTCTAGTTTCTTAACACAACAATCATTACCGTTGTTAATACTTCCTGGCAATAATTCTCAAGTTGATTTAACTTTTGGAAGTTTAGTTGAAGGAAACTTTTCGGGTATTGGAAAAATATATAGTAATGATCCGGATGAAAATTCATACAATATAAATCTTACAGGCAATGCTTTTGTACCAAACTATATTAATGTTAATGATTCGATGTATAGCTATGGTGATACGATGTTTGTTGATATTGATGTAGATAATTTAGAAACTTTTACAGGATTCCAATTTGATTTAAACTTTACTGATTCACTTACATATGTACCTGACCTTGCTTACTTAAGTCAGCGTGCTGGTGACCATATAGTGCAAGTAAGTGATATTGATTCAAATTCAATAAGGATACTTGCCTTTAGTTTATCACAATCCGATTTTACTGGCAATAGTGGTAGTATTATAAGTATTCCATTTATTGGTGATACATCCGTATATGGAAAAATCCCGTTTGATATTGAAAATGCAATACTTGGTAATTCTCAGTCAGAGGATATACTATGGGGTATAAACAATGATTCGATAATAATTGCAAAATCACAAAGTATCGATTTGCAAGCCGGTTGGAATATGATGTCGTTTAATGTTACACCTAATAATATTAACTTGGATAATATAATTCAACCGTTAATTGATTCATTATCATTGATTAAAATAATTAATGAATCCGGTAATATTATACAGGATATACCGGGTATTGGCTGGTTGAATACAATTGGTGATATGCATAATACCGAGGGGTATTATATTAAAGTCAATACTTCTGATACTTTAGTAGTTGAGGGTTGTGTGGTTAAAACACCTTATAGTATATTATTATATACAGGTTGGAATATACTTGGTTACCCACTGCAATATGGGCAGGATGCGATAACTGCTTTACAGCCATTAATAAATAGCTCATCCTTCATTAAAATAATAAATGAATCAGGTGGGTTTATTCAGTTTATTCCTGGTCTTGGATGGCTAAATACTATAGGCACTCTTGAACCTGGAGAAGGCTATTACATAAAGATGAGTAATGATGAGCAATTGGTGCTTGATAATCAAGCTTCAAAGTCATTATATTTTTATGATGAGCCTCGTAAAACACAGTATTTTAAATCATTAGTTAATTCAAACCCATACCAACCAATGAATATCATAATTCCAAAAATTGAGTCAGATGGATTTCAGGTTGAAGCAATGGACGAAATTGGCGTATTTAGTGGGGAATTATGTGTAGGTTCAATTGTAATAGGAGATAATGTAAATACGATATTAAATATTATCACCACAGCTGATGATCCAACGACAGTTGCAAAGGACGGTTTTTGTGAAGGAGACACAATTTTATTCAACTACTGGGATGTTAGTAAAGCCAAGATGTATAATAACATAGAAATTTCATGTGTTTTTGGAGAAGATAATTTCATGGATAAAGGAACATTTGTTGCTGAACTTAGGATATTGACAACAAATATTAATGAATTTTTTGAAAACGAATCTCCTTATTTACTGCAAAATTACCCTAATCCGTTTTCGAATAAAACAACAATAAAATATGGTGTTCCATATGAAGGAGAAGTATCACTTATTATTTATGATGAGAATGCCAGAAAGGTAAAAATTTTACGTTCTAAATTACACGAAAAGGGTGAATATTCAATTGAGTTTGATCGGTCTAATTTGATTCAGGGAAATTATTACATAAAAATGGATATCACCAGCGGAGAAAATGTTATTTCAACAGCAATAAAAATGATTGTTATGTAGATTAACAATTCAAATACTATAATACAATCCAACTTTGTTATAAACTTGAGTTCCTACTCAGCTTCACTGCATGAAATAATATTCAATATTAATTGGAATATTATTTTTTGAATGGTAGATAAAAAGTCCTTTTTTTGGTTTTTTTTAGATAAAAAAGGGATAATTTTAGGATTAAATTCCACAAAAAGCAGAATAATAAGCAATCCGATTTGGCCATTCATACAAAAATGTACCACCCTCATACACATAATGATACTATTAGTACACTCGTGACATAAATGCTTGTTTATGTAAAAAGTTATATAGAACTTTATAGCAGAATTTAATGATAATAAGAGAATAGATATCTAATGTAATTGACTTGGATAAAATATTATATGCTTATTTGAACCTAACCCACGTAACTAAATGACTGCTGCTTTGAATCTTTGTTTTTTTAAGATAGATATTACCCCAATATTTAAAAACTTAACACTTAAATTATGAAAAAAATTATTACAATTTTTTCGGTTTTGATATTATTATCAAATTTTAGTTATTCCCAACATTTTACCCCAATATGGACAGGATATCCATATCAACCAATGAGTATCGTTGTCCAAAATGCCACCATAGATGCTGTTACGATGGAGGCAGGAGATGAAGTAGCTGTTTTTGATATTGGTGATGGCGGTTCGTTAATTTGTGTCGGATCAGTTGTATTAACAGGAGGAACAATCATAGTAACAGCTAGTGCTGATGAGCCAGGTAGTGGTATTGAAGGCTTTACAGCTGGTAATGATATTGTTTTTAAAATGTGGGATAATAGTGAATCAAAGGAAATAACTCTGAACTATCCTGTTTTTAACGATGAATATCCATTCGAAATAGTATATGCTACATTTGGTACAGCCTCAGTAACATCATTGCCCGGTTATTCGGATGTGGAAACAACAGCTAGTACATTATCAACATGTAGTGGCAGTGTTGTAGTCCCAATTACCGTAGAAGATGTGCACTTAATTACCGAGTTTGCGCTCTCATTAAGTTACGGAACAACTAATTTGACTTACACCGGATATCAAAATGTGAATACAGAATTAAGTAGTGGATCTTTATCCGTTTCTGAGAGTAGTGGAGATATAGATATAACATGGAGCTCTACAACAACAGCGAATATTTCATCAGGTACTCTTTTAGAGCTGTTATTCACTGCTCCTGTACTATATAGTGAAGCAACCGAAAATATATTATGGGATGCAGGCAATAGCTTTTACATCAATAGTTACTCTGACAATTTAGAAACCAGTTTTACCAATGGAATAGTTACAATTAACCCAATACCAGTTGCTGCTGGTACAATAACAGGAACAACAAGTGTTTGTCAGGGAACAACAAACGTTAGTTATGAAGTACCTGTTATCACAAATGCCAGTTCATATGTCTGGGCATTAGTTCCTACGACTGCAGGCACAATCTTAGGTGACGAGGAAAGTATTACAGTTGATTATTCAGATTCTTATTCAGGTCAGGTAACATTATCTGTTTATGGATCTAACTCGTGTGGAGTTGGAACATCATCTTCAACAACAATTACTGTAATTGGTAATTCAACAGTAAACGCTGGCATAGACGACACTAGTTGTGAAGATACTCCATATACATTATCAGGTACGGCTTCCAACCAACAATCAGTTTTATGGTCAACATCCGGAGATGGCGCATTTAATGACGCAACCTCAATAACTTCATCATATACACCGGGTAGTAGTGATATTTCAGCTGGTAATGTAACATTAACTCTCACAGCATATGCTGTTTCGCCTTGTTCTTCAAACGCAGTGGATGATATGACTTTAACTCTATTGGCTTCACCTGTTGCCAATGCAAATTCAGATGCTACCATTTGTGAAGGTACAACATACACATTATCCGGATCGGCTTCCGATCAACAGTCTGTATTATGGTCAACATCAGGTGATGGTACATTTGATGATGCAACATCACTTACAGCTATTTATACTCCTGGTAGTAATGATATATTATCAGGATCAGCTATTTTGACTTTAACAGCATATGCTATATCACCGTGTAGTAATGCAGCAACTGACGAATTAACCCTAACAATTCAAGGGGCAGCAACAGCAAATGCAAATTCAGATGCTTCGGTTTGTGAGAGTTCATCATATATATTATCTGGATCCGCAACAAATCAATCATCAGTATTATGGTCAAATTCAGGTGATGGAGTATTTGATGATGCTACATCATTAACTGCAGTCTATACCCTGGGTAGCAGTGATCTTTCAACTGGATCAGTAACACTAACACTAACATCATATTCAGTTTCACCATGTTCATCAAATGCTTCTGATGATATGACATTAACTATAATTAATTCCCCAACAGCAGATGCAAATATTGATGCAACAATATGTGAGGGATCATCTTATACCTTATCAGGATTAGCAACCAACCAACAATCAATACTTTGGTCAACTTCAGGTGATGGTACTTTTGATGATGCATCATCATTATCAGCAATATACACATCTGGGAGTAATGATATTTCTTCAGGGTCTGCAACATTGACATTGACTGCATATGCAATATTACCCTGTGCTATTGATGCTACAGATGAACTAATATTAACAATTCAGGGAGCCGCAACTGCAAATGCAAATACAGATGCTACGATTTGTGAAGGTTCGACCTATATTTTATCTGGTTTAGCTACTAATCAAACATCAGTGTTATGGACAACTTCCGGAGATGGAACCTTTGATGATGCTAGTTTAGCTAGTGCGGTGTATACACCTGGTAGTGGTGATATTACCGGAGGCTCTGTAACAATGACATTGACAGCCTATGCTGTTTCACCCTGCGCGTCAAATGCTACAGATGATATGATCTTGACAATACAGGATTCACCTGTTACTGACGCAAATTCAGATGCAACTGTTTGTGAGGGATCAGATTATACATTAGCAGGAACAGCATCTAATCAACAATCAGTGTTATGGAGCACAGGTGGCGATGGTACTTTTGATGATGCTACATTACTCACAGCAACATATACCCCAGGATCAAGTGATATAACCAGTGGATCAGTAGTTTTAACAATTACTGCATATACAATAGCTCCTTGTGGTATTGATGCTATGGATGACATTACGTTGACAATTCAAGGGTTGCCTGTTGCAATAGCAGGAGCTAATAATACAATTTGTGAGGGCTCAACACATACTTTATCCGGAACTGCATTTAACCAACAATCGGTGCTATGGACTACTTCAGGAGATGGAACCTTTGATGATTTATCTTCACTCACGGCTACTTATACACCAGGAAGTGCTGATATTACAAATGGATCAGCAACTCTAAGTCTTACAGCGTATTCTATATCTCCATGTAGCACATCAGATAGTGATGATATGATACTAATGATTCAGCCAGAATCAACTGCTAATGCAGGAGATGATGCATCCACATGTGATGGTTCAGGGTATACTCTTTCAGGTACAGCATCTAATCAGCAAACTATTTTATGGACAACAGCAGGTGACGGTACCTTCGATGACACATCATTGTTGACTGCTACATACAGCCCGGGAACTAATGACATTGCAAGTGGAACAGTTGTTTTAACATTAACAGCCAATTCAATTTCTCCCTGTAGCAATAATTCCACAGATGATATGACATTGACCATTCAGGAAAGCCCAACTGCTAGTGCAAATGTAGATGACACAATTTGTGAAAGTTCAACTTATACTTTATCAGGATCTGCATCTAATCAACAGTCAATATTATGGAGTACTGCTGGTGATGGTACTTTTGATGATGCAACATCACTATCAGCAATTTACACACCGGGAAGTAATGATATTTCTTTAGGGTCTGTAACATTGACATTGACAGCCTATGCAATATCACCTTGTAATAATTCAGCTACTGATGAACTAATTTTAACAATTCAGGGAGCAGCAACGGCAAATGCAAATACAGATGATATTGTTTGTGAAGGTTCAACCTATACTTTATCCGGTTCTGCCACAAATCAAACATCAGTTTTGTGGACAACTTCCGGAGATGGAACCTTTGATGATGATAATTTACTAGGCGCTATATATACACCTGGAAGCAACGATATTATAGCAGAAACAGTAATTCTTACATTAACTGCTTATTCGGTTTCACCATGTACTGGTAGCGATGCGGATCAAATGGTATTATCGATTCAACATTCTCCTACGGTAGATGCTGGCGCTGACTCGTTAATATGTGAGAATAATACACTTACACTTAATGGTTATGCTGAAAATAATGCATCCATCCTTTGGTCAACTTCTGGAAATGGTACATTTGATAATGCAGTCTCACTTACAGCTACATATGCACCAGGAAGTGCAGATATTGTTTCTGGTATTGCAACTTTAACATTAACAGCATATGCAATATCACCTTGTAATTCAGATGCAGTTGATGACCTAATCCTGACAATTCAGCAACTACCTGATATTGATGCTGGTGTTAATGATACTATACATGAAGACTCCACTTTTTCTGCAGCCGGAACAGCATCCAATTATCAATCAATATTATGGACATCATCAGGTGATGGTACTTTTGATAATGCTAGTGTACTTAATGCAATATACACACCAGGAGTTTCTGATATTGCAACAGGAACAGCAATTCTTTATCTAGCAGCCAATTCTATTGTCCCATGTAGTAGTAATGTAATTGACAGTTTGACTCTCTATGTGCAATCTACTCAAGAAATTGATCTTGTAACTGGATGGAATAATATTTCATTTAGTAAAATGCCCAATGATTTCAATATGATTTCCATATTACAAGATCTTATTGATGCTAACTCGCTTACAAAAGTAATTAGCGAAACTGGAGGTTTTGTACAATATATACCTGGGTTAGGATGGTTAAATACCATAGGAGATATGGCTAATACTGAAGGGTATTATATAAAGGCAACTGAAAATACACAGCTTGTAATTATTGGTCTTCCTGTACAACTTCCTTTTGAAATCCCACTTCAAACCGGTTGGAATATAATGGGTTACCCCACAAACACACCTGAGGATGCACAGGTTGTATTTCAGGATTTAATAGATGAAGGCAGTTTCATAAAAGCAATTGACGAAGCCGGAGGATTTATACAATTTATACCCGGTTTAGGTTGGCTTAATACAATTGGCAATTTAAGCGTTGGTGAGGGCTATTATATTAAGGTAAGTTCAAACGATACCTTAACTCTAGGAGGTACAACACAAGCATGGCAATGTGGTGATACAATAGTTGACCCCAGAGATGGACAGGTATACAATACAGTTTTAATTGGTGATCGATGCTGGATGGCTGAAAACCTAAACATTGGAACTCGAATTGACGGGGCAAACAACCAAACAGATAATAGCATAATTGAGAAATATTGCTACGATGATGATGTGGCTAATTGCGATATCTATGGTGGCCTATACCAGTGGGATGAGATGATGGAATATGTAGCATCAGGGGATGGAGTACAAGGAATTTGCCCCGATGGATGGCATTTGCCAACTGATGATGCATGGAAAACAATGGAAATGGCACTGGGCATGAGCCAAAGCCAGGTAGATAATACAGGCTGGCGCGGTACAGATGAAGGTGGTAAAATGAAAGAAACCGGAACAATTCACTGGAACTCACCAAATACAGGAGCAACCAATAGCAGTGGTTTTTCTGCCCTTCCAGGGGGCTTCCGCGATAGCTATGGGACGTTCGGTTACCATGGAAACTGGGGCTACTGGTGGGTATCGAGCGAGTTCTCAGATCTGGACGGGTGGGAGCGAGAACTGAGTTGCTACTACGATCAGGTTAGCCGGAACTACTTCTACAAGACTCAAGGCATTAGCGTGCGTTGCCTTAAGAACTGATTACCACATCTAGCGCAAGTCTGAAGCGTATGCATGCGGGAAGGGACTTGTGCAAAAAAAAGAATCTAGTAAATAATAAAACACAAACATAAAATACTAATAAAAAATAATAATGAAAACACCCATTAAAAACCCCATTGTCATTTCGAACCCATGTGTGTTGGCATGTGTGCTGGCGGTGAGAAATCTCCTGAGCAAATACCACGTTCCTTTGAGATTTCTCGACTCTCCCTTCAGTCGTTTTCCTCGAAATGACAGCAATGTTTTTAGGAGATTTGGCTTAGCCGAACTTACGTTTCTCCCTCAAGAACTGATTGAGTCCAACCCCTCATCTAGCCCCTCATCTAGCGCAAGTCTGGAGCGTAAGCTAGCGGGAGGGGATTTGTGCTGTGATTCAACAAATTAAATTTATTATCAATTAGAATACAATTTATAACGACACAAAAAAATGATTATCAGATACATTACATAACTAATTAAAAATTAACATTATGAAAAAATTACTCTTAAAAATTGGATTAACATTTATGTTGTCCATATTGCTTATTAATGTAAGTAACGCTCAGCATTTTTCAACAATCTGGGCAGGCTATCCTTATCAGCCTATGACTATTATAGTTCAGGATGCTACAATCAACGGTGTTGCATTAGAATCTGGAGATGAAATAGCCGTATTTGATATCGGTGATGGGGGTGCCAGTATTTGTGTTGGTACATTAGTATTAACAGGAGGTATTTCAGCCGGAGCACCAGCAATTATTACTGCAAGTGCTGATGAACCAGGTGGCTCCATTGAGGGATACACATCTGGAAATACAATTGTTTTCAAACTATGGGATAATAGTGAATCTGCTGAAATTACTATGGTTGCTCCTACGTTTATGGCCGGGTTCGATCAAGTTTACACTACACTTGGAACAGCAATTGTAACTACTCTGGTAGGTAGTACATCTGTTGAAACTATTGCAACATCTGTTACTAACTGCCCAGGTTCTTTCATAATTCCTGTTGATGTTCAAAACTTAATGGATGTTGGACAATTTTCTTTGGTGCTTGATTATGGTACAACAAACCTAACCTATTCAAGTTATCAAAGTGTAAATACACAACTAGCAAGTGGCACATTATCTGTAACTGAAAATAGCGGAGAAATTACTATTTCATGGAGTTCCACAACTGCGGCAAATATAGCTTCGGGTACTTTATTAGAATTAGTTTTTACAGCTTCCTCTAACTTTAGTCAAACAACAGAAAATCTCACTTGGGATGAAGCAAATAGTTATTATCAAAATACTAGCGGTACCGGTTTAGATGACGATTATACTGATGGGATTGCTACTATTGACCCAATACCGGAAAATGCTGGTACAATTACAGGTTCAACTGTTGTTTGTCGTGCTACAACCAACGAAAGTTATCAGGTTGGGGCTATTACAAATGCAACATCATATTCATGGGAATTAGTTCCGGCTTCTTCAGGAACAATTAGTACTAGTGGAACTAGTATTATAGTTGATTTTGCTTCTTCATTTTCCGGACAAACAATTTTATCTGTTGCTGGTGTAAACACATGTGGTAATGGAACGGCATCTCAATTAACAATTACAGTAAATGATTATGCTACTGCTGATGCAGGACCAGATGCAACTACTTGTTCTGATGCTACATATACATTATCCGGATCAGCATCTAATTATTCGTCTTTACTATGGACAACAACAGGAGATGGAACCTTTGATGACAGCTCATTATTAGGTTCTATTTATACACCTGGTAGTGCTGATATATCAACAGGTTTGGTAACCCTTACATTAACTGCATATTCAATATCTCCATGTACAGGTTCAGCCTCAGATGCAATGGACTTAACTATTCTCCCAAGTCCTACAGCCAATGCCGGTAGTGATGCTTCCATATGTGAGAATAATACATATACGTTATCTGGGTCAGCATCTAATTATTCCACTATACTATGGTCAACTTCCGGAGACGGAACCTTTAACGATGCCACTATATTAACACCAATATATACTCCAGGAGTAGGCGATATAGCATCTGGATCGGTAATAATTACTTTAACTGCATCAAGCACAAGTGCTAATTGTTCATCAGCAAGCGATGCCATGGGATTAACTTTAAATGATATTCCTATTGTTGATGCAGGGATAGATGATACAATACCAAATGGATTATCAATCTCGTTATCCGGATCAGCTAGTGGAGGTTTACAACCCTATGTTTATTCATGGAGCCCGGTTGGTACATTAAGCAATGCCAATATAGCAAATCCAGTAGCTAACCCAACTACAACCACTACTTATACATTATCAGTTACTGATGATAACTCATGTAGCGATACTGATGATGTTGAAATTGCGGTTTATGAGTACTTTGAAACTGTTTGGACAGGATATCCATATCAACCCATGACTATTTTATTATCTGGAGCTACATTGGATGGTGTTGATTTCTCCAATGCCGATGAAATAGGAATTTTTGATGTTGATGGTTCAGGTAATGAAATTTGTGTAGGATATGCAATAATAACAGCGCCGATTACACCAACTTCACCCTTAGCTATAACTGTTTCTACAGACGATCCCAGCACAACAGAAATTGATGGATTTACCACCGGAAATACAATTATTTATAAGTCATGGACTGCAGCGGATCAAAAAGAGTATTCGATATATCAGGCTAGCTATAACCCAACTTTTGACAACTCTTTTACGCCACTTGGCACAGCATTAGTCGCTGTTGACTTTGTATCATATATAACACAATCGATCTCTCTTTATCAAGGATGGAATATTATTTCTTTCTATGTTGCTCCTGATGACATGAATCTACTTACAATTCTCGACCCATTGGTAACTACCTCGACTTTGACAAAAGTAATAAACGAAGAAGGTAAATTTATACAGTACATTCCGGGAATTGGATGGATGAATACCATTGTTGATATGGCGAACACCGAGGGGTACTATATTAAGGTAACCCAAAATAGTAGTTTCGATGCAACCGGAATGCCAATTGTTTTACCATTAGCAATACCGTTAAATTTGGGATGGAATATTATGGGATACCCGGTTGAAACTCCTGAAGATGCATTAGTAGTTCTTGATGATATTATCACTGCTAATGAACTTACTAAAGTAATAAACGAAGAAGGTAAATTTATCCAGTACATTCCCGGAATAGGGTGGATGAACACCATTGGCAACTTTGAACCAGGCGAAGGTTATTACATAAAAGTAGTTACTAATACCAGCTTAACAATCAACTAATTAACTAAATATATTAAGCACATCTAGCGCAAGTCTTCCGGCATAAGCATGTGTGTAGGCAAGACTTGTGCTAATACTAAAACAAATTGAAAATAAATAACATAAAATAAAAAAATCATGAAACATTTAACTATAACATTAACAGCAGTAGTAATCCTGATTTTCTCATCGTTAACAACCATAGCACAGATTAAAACAACAGTACCTGATGAAGTGCATCTAATGCAAAACCCTTTTAAACCAATGAATATCCTTATAAAGCCAATAGCCATTGATGGAATAAATGCCAACATCGGTGACTTGGTAATGGCATTTGATGGAGAAACTTGTGTAGGTGCAGCCTTAATAGAAGATGTAAACGGAATCCTCAACCTCGTAGCAACAAGTACCGATGAAGTAAACAAAGGTTACAAAGCAGGGCAAACCATAAGGCTCGAGTATCATTCTGTATTAGATAATACAATTTATGATTTAGCTCCAACAAAAATAATGCTAGGTAGCATGAACTACGAAGAGCTGGGTACTTTGTATGCCGATTTTAAAGCAAATGCCCTAAATGTCAATGAAAACTCAAACTCATCCGGAATAAAAGTATATCCGAATCCGGTTAGCCATCAATTACATATTGTAATGCAAACTCCTGAATTGAAGATTGAAGGAAAAGTGGAAATTAAAATTATTAATATATCGGGAGCGGTTTTGATCGCGAAAGAATATGCAGCAAATCAATCTGTTATAAATATTGATGTTGCTCAATTGCCTGCCGGTGAATATAATTTGATATTAACAAGTTCATCTACCAGGTTTACTCAAAAAATCATTAAGAAGTAATATGAAGTTATGTAATGTCCAATTTATGTAATTGGACATTACATTTCAAAATAAAAATGTTGATACATGAAATTAATAAATAAGGTATGATGAGACAATTACGAAATTACCAACAACATTAATATTATTCACACTACTGGGAAGTATGTGCTATTCTCAGATTAAACTGGTATTAACCAAATTAAACCATAATTATCTTTATTCATTTGAAAAGTTGACAAAAGGTGATCAAAAAATAAATTAGAATAAGTAAATAAAACATAGCCTATAATTAATCTTTAATTAAAAATATTGACTTATGAAACGTTTATCCCAATTATTGCTGGTTATTATATTAATATTAACAGTTAATAAGTTTCAAGCTCAACCGTGGAACTCATTATTGCCAAAAGACAAAGTTGAAAACAACAGTTTAACTTTCTTTGAAATCCAAAAAGCCTTCAACGACTATTGGACTCCCAAAAATGTTGTTAGTGGCTACTATCAATTAAATGGAGTTAAAACCAAAGCAGGAGGCTGGAAACAATTTAAACGTTGGGAGTGGTATTGGGAAAACAGGGTAGATCCACAAACGGGTGCTTTTCCAAATACCTCAGCTTTTGAAGAATATCAAAAGATTGTAAAAGCTACAGGAGAACAAAGAAGTCCAAGTGGGCAATGGACAAGTATGGGGCCAGGCACTTCTCCGGGTGGTTATGCCGGATTAGGAAGACTAAATTGTATAGGTTTTCATCCCGGTAATAATGATGTGCTCTATGTGGGAGCTGCATCAGGAGGTGTTTGGAAATCTATAGATGGCGGTTCCTCGTGGATACCTAAAAGCGATGATATTGGTGCTATTGGTATAAGCGACATAATTGTTATTCCAACTTCGGGAGACGACATAGTTTATATTGCCACCGGAGATAGAGATGCTTCTGATACATATTCTGTTGGTGTATTAAAATCAACGGATGGTGGAACATCATGGGCAAATACCGGACTTACTTTTTCCGCTGGAGATAATAGATTAATTAATAGACTATTAATGGACCCAAATGATAATGATGTTTTATATGCAGCAACATCAATTGGAGTTTACAAAAGTACCGATGCAGGTGTTAATTGGAATTTGATTACAGGCACAAACTTTATTGATTTAGAATTTAGGCCTAATATGTCTAATATTATGTATGGTAGTACGAAACAGGGAGAGGTATATAAGACAACGGATAGTGGTACGAATTGGAATGTTACTTTAAGTACAGGAGGATATAGGACTGAAATTGCGGTAAGCCCACAAAGCGATTATGTTGTTTATGCTCTGATAGCTGCATCTAACAATGGATTATTTGGGATTTATAGATCCACAAATTCAGGTGATAGTTTTTCTGTAGTTTACAATGGAATTAACCTGCTTGGATGGGATTGTAGTGGTGGTGACAGTGGTGGCCAGGGATGGTACGACCTTTGTATTGCTGCTGATCCCAATGATGTAAACACAGTTTTTTTAGGAGGCGTTAATACATGGAAATCCACAAATGGAGGTTCAACATGGAATATAAACAACCATTGGTCGAGCACATGTGGAGGAAGTGCAACAACTGTTCATGCCGATAAACACAATCTAACATTTCAAAATGGTTCATCTACATTGTTCGAATGTAATGATGGTGGGTTATATAGTACCTCCAATGGTGGATCAACTTGGTCTCACCTTACTAATGGTATGGTTATTAGTCAGATGTATAGACTCGGAGTTGCACAAACCACATCTGCAGATGTGATTACAGGCCTTCAGGATAATGGAACTAAAGCTTTGATTACATCAACATGGACAGACGTAATAGGTGGCGATGGTATGGAATGCTTAATCGACTATTCCAACGAATATGCACAATATGGCTCTCTATATTATGGTCAAATACTCAGAACTACCAATCATTGGGTTAGTTCAACAACAATAAGTGGTGGTATTGGAGGCAGTGGAGCATGGGTTACACCATATATTCAGGATCCAAACAATAGCCTTACCCTTTTTGTTGGTTTCCAGGATGTTTGGAAATCAACGAATCAGGGAGATAATTGGACACAACTAAGCAGTTGGGGAGGTAATACCCTACGATCAATTGCAGTTGCTCCATCTAATTCAAATTATATATATGCAGCTACAACCAGCACACTTTATGGAACTTCTGATGGTGGATCTAACTGGTCAAACCTTACTGGAACACTACCTGTCGGTTCTTCCAGTATAACATATATAAGCGTTAAATACGATGATCCCAATATTATTTGGGTATCAATGGGGCAGTTTAATAATTATGGTGTATTTGAATCAACCGATGGTGGTTCATCATGGACAGATATATCAACAGGTTTACCATCTCTACCCACAAACTGTGTAATTCAAAACCGACAAAATACTATTGATGTGGAACTTTATGCAGCTACTGATGTAGGTGTTTACTTAAAATATGGTGTTTCTGACTGGACACCTTATTTTAACGATATGCCTAACGTAGTGGTAAGTGAGTTAGAAATTTATTATGACGATGTTACGCCAGCAAATAGTATGCTCAGGGCAGCAACTTATGGTCGTGGACTTTGGGAATCGGATTTATACTTAGACCAATCGGTTTTAACGGCTAACTTTAGCGCTGATGTAACTAGTATTGAAACCGGTGAATTTGTTCAGTTTACTGATGCTTCTATAGGAACACTTACATCATGGGAGTGGACTTTTCCGGGAGGAACCCCGGCTATATTTGTGGGACAAACCCCACCTCCAATACAGTATAATACGGAAGGATTATTTGATGTAACACTAGAGATTTCAGATGGTACAGATACTGACACTTATACAATAACCGATTATATCGAAGTCATATTTTATCCATGGGGTAATGTAAATGGTTATGTAACTGATGCAATTACAAGTGTTCCTATAGAAGGTGCCGATGTTGCTATGGTTAGTGGAGCAAATTCGTATATGTTTATTACTGACGCTAATGGGTATTATGAAGGCCAGATATTAGAAGGAACATATAATTATGAGGTAAGTGCAGAAACATATGTGACTAGTTTACTTACCGATATTTTAATTGAATATGATGTAACAGTAACTAATGATTTCGCATTAGAAGAGTTCCCATATCCTGTCGCAAATGTTACTGCTACCGAACAAGATGCCAATTCAGTATTGGTTAACTGGGATTGGACATTTATTAATGAATGGTTAATGTATGGTGATGGTACACATGTTGGTAATTGGTCGTTTGGTGACGGTTTGTCATTTAACACAGCAATTAATTTTGATCCTGTAGATCTTACTGATTTAGATGGTGCATCTTTAACAAAGTTTGCTGTTTATAATTTTGATCAGGATAATACAACTGCTAATACCTTGATGATATATGAAGGTGACTTCATTGGAGGTACAGCAACTTTACTTCATGAACAAGGAATTGTAGATTTATTACCTGCCGATTGGAATGAAATTGAACTTACTGTTTCTGTTCCAATTGATGTTACTCAACAATTGTGGATTGTAGTTAACAGACCAGCAGTTCATGCTGGAACTAGCGCAAGCGATAGTGAGAGCAATATAAAAGGTGATTGGCTTGATTACAATGGTAATTGGGTAAATCTTTCGACTGAATTTGGTATCGCTCAAGTTTGGAATATGTCTGTTTTTGCAACTGAGGCATTAACTAACAGAACTACTCAGATTGTACATAGAGAACAAACTCCTTTAAAAGGTGTTACAGGCAATGCTCAATTAGAAAATCTAATAGCAGAAGGCGATATTAACAATACACCTTTTCCTCCTGAAATTAACACTCGTGGAATAGTTAATTACAATGTTTATCGTGGACTATGGGATGACAACTTTGCTGATATGACCTTAATAGGTAATACTATAGAAATGGAGTTCCTTGATTCTGATTGGGGCACTCAAACATCCGGAGTTTACAATTGGGCTGTTGAAGTGGTTTATACTAATAATAACTCACAACCAACTTATTCTAACAATCTGGATAAGGATATGGAAACTCAGGTAGTTATTGAAGTTAGCCTTAACTCCTCAGAAAACCCTGAGGGTGCAGTGGTTACTTTAACAAATATTTCGGAGCCATTATTGGGGTTAGAATACAATCTAACAATAGATGCTTCAGGATTAGATACAATAAACCCGATACGAAAAGGTGTTTATAACCTGGAGATTACACTAGAAGGATATTATACTTTTACTGAAACAGATATCGGTATTTATAATGAAACTAATTTTCAATGGATACTGGAAGAGATTCTTTATACACCGTTTGGTTTGTATGTCAACCCCAGAGGGATGGCAAACTGGAGGGATGGATCGATACCTTTTGAACCATTCATCGAAAACTTTGATGGACTTGCTGACGGCGAATTACCTACAGGCTGGACAAAATCACCTGAAACCACCAACTGGAGTGCTAGTTTAAGTGCGAATGCCGGAGGCGTTTTACCTGAAATGAGGTTTAACTGGAATCCTTCTAGCATCAATACGTTTTACTTAATGACTCCTGTGATGAGTACAGTTGGACTATCAGAACTTCAGTTCTCCTTTAAACACATGGTAAATGACTATAATGGTGATTATACTCTAAGAGTTGTTGCTATTGCTGATGGTGTTGAATATATTATTAACGAATGGCTTACACCTATGGCTATTCCTGCTGAACAACTTAACTTTCTACTTGATGTAAATCATGGTGTTGGTGCTCATGATTTTCAAATTGCATGGGTATTAGATGGAGATTCATACAACATCAACTACTGGTACATTGATGACGTTATGCTTAATTTGCCAGAAAATAAATCAGGTCGTTCGCTACAAACCTATAGAGTATCTTTAGATAATGTATTCTCAGGAAACACAACCGATACTTACTACGATTACGAAGTCGCCGAGAGTTTAGTAGAAGGAGTTGAATATACAGCAAGTATAGAAGCCGAATACACTACCGGATTGTCAGACACTGCATTTTACACATTTATATATCATGCTTGCGATTATTATAACCCTGCTACTAATTTTACTGCAACCCGAATAGTGGGAACTATGAATTTTGTTTTAGAATGGACAAACGACACAAATAATATTAATACAGACTTATTCATAGGTACAAACATATATCGTGATGCTGGATTAATAGCATTTGTGCCTGTTGATACAGAAACTTACAACGAAGATTTATATGTTGGTAATTACAATTATTGCATAACACAGTTATATGAAAGTGGTGCCGAATCATGCGAAGCTTGTGTGGAGGCAATAATGTTAGGTACTTATGTAGATGGGTTTATTACCGAATTCGAAACAGGCAGTCCAATAGAAGGGGTAGAAGTAGCTTTATATAATGGAACCTATTTCTACATATTTACAACTGATGCCATGGGATATTATGAAGGAGAAGTAATTGACGGCACATATGATTACACAGTTAGTGCAATTTCGTATGAAACTAATTTCCTTAACAATGTACTAGTTACTTATGGAACTACCGTAACTAAAGACACAACATTATTAGATTTTCCTTATCCTGTAGGAAATGTGCTGGCAACTGAGCAAGAGGATCATTCGGTATTAGTTGACTGGAACGGAATTCCTCAATGGTTATACTATGATGATGGAACAAATATTGAAAGCTACGGTTCAGGTGGCGACTTTACATTAGCATGGGCAAGTAAATACGAAGATTATCAACTACTGGACTATCAGAATTATGCAATAACAAAAATTCAATATTATGGATCCACATATGGTGCAACTGTTAACTCTATTTCCGTGATGATTTGGTCGGGAGATGATGCTTCTACATTGTTGTACTCTGAAGATGTTACTTCTCAAATTATTTTTAACGATGATTGGAATGAATTTTATCTTGCTGCTGCAGTACCCTTTGATAATACAGAGACATTATGGATTGGATTTTATGCGGAAGGACCTGGGAATTGTTTCCCGGCAACTGTAGGCCTACAATCTTTTGAAACAAACAATGCAGATTATTTAAACTTTAATGCAAATGGATGGCAACAGTTAGCCGATTACGGAGATGCTGGATTAGCCTGGAATACTAGAGCATTTGTAACCAATGAGTTTGGTAAAATACTTGCCTTGGGTCAATTACCAAATAAACATAAGCCTGTTAAAGCTTATCCAAGAGGGAAATTGGAATCTGTTAAAAATCATAATCCAAATGCTTCACGTTTACAAAGATATTTAGACCCAAACACTCGTGCATTTGTTGGCTACAATGTATATCGTGGAGCTTGTAATGCAGGACCCAACGACATGACACTAGTAGGAAATACTACCGAAAAACAATATATCGATAATACAGTGACACCAGGTATTTTTTCCTATGCAGTAGAAGTAGTTTACGACTACAATGCATCAGAATATACTTATTCAAACTGTGTTGATGTTGATATGATTACTACTGTAAACGTTGCTGTAACAACCAATTCAGGCGATAGTCCTGCAGGTGGTGAGGTCGTGTTTGTAAATATTAGCGAACCGGCAAATCCGCCAATTATTTTTGAAACAGTTCTAGATGATATAGGACTATATACATGGACAGATTTCCGCAAGGGAATTTATAATATATCTGTACGTCTTGATGGCTTTAATCGTATTATTTCTGATAGTATTTCAATTTGGGAAGAATCTGACTTTGATTATTTATTGATAGAAAGAATTATTTCAACTACAGGATTATATGTTACTCCCACAGGATATGCTAGTTGGGATGAGTTCGAACCTTATTTTCAAAACTTTAATGGTGGATTGCCGGAAGATTGGATTATTAACCCTGATACTATGCCAACATGGTTCTGGACAGCAGATGCTGCCGGTAATACCTTAGATGGCACACCATTTATGTTCGTTGACTCAGATGCAGCAGGAACAGTATTCATGGAAGTAATGCTAACATCCCCTGTTATTGAAAGTTATGGTGGCATCGAAGAACTGTGGTTAGAATTTGATCAATATTTCCATCAGGGATATGATCCTGCAGCTTATGCAGATATTGAAGTTTTTGATGGAACCGAATGGGTAACAATATTACATCAGGCTGGTACCAACATGGGTAGTTGGAATACGCCTAATCATCAAATGATAGATGTTACTGATTTTTCTAATCCATATTTCCAGGTACGTTTCTTTTATTCTGCTACCTATGATTATTGGTGGGCGATTGATAATTTTTCTGTTAATGATGGATCAAGCAGGTCTTCAGGTCGTTCATTGCAAACATATAAAGTATGGCTCGATGGTTCATTTATAACCGATTGTGATAATAATTTTTATCAGTATGGTGATAATGGAGAAACCTTAGTTTCCGGAGAAACTTATTTATCTGAAGTAGCAACCGTTTATACAACCGGAACTTCAGATACAATAGCTTTCGAGTGGACGTATATGTCTTGCGATAGTTTCCCCGGACCTGATACACTTACTGGTGAACAGCAAGACATTAATAATGTACTCTTAACATGGGGCGCTACTCCTCCAGGTCCAACTGTTATTATTGAAGAAGATTTCGAAGATTATACCGTTGGCGGCAAACTTGCTGAGCAAGCTCAAACCATGGGTAGGATGTATTGGACAACATGGAGTGGAGCAGTAGGTGGAGCAGAAGATCCAACAGTAAGTGATGCACAATTTGTATCAGGAAGCAACTCAATGTTAATCGAACAATATGTAGATGCTGTCCTATTACTTGACACTTATACTTCAGGTGTATTTAATGTAGACTTTGACGTATATATTCCAATAGGTAAACTTGGCTACTTTAACCTATTACAAGCATGTGCAGGTAGCAGCAGCAGTTGGGGTACACAAACCTACTTTAACGCAGGTGGCGCAGGTCTTACTGACGCCGGTGGTGCAGGTACAGGTGTATTTACATATACTTATGATACATGGCATCATGTATCTACTATGGTAGATCTAGATGCCGATTATGCAGAAATGTATTTTAATGGCGACTTTATCGTATCATGGGTATGGAGTAGTGGAGCCTTTGGATCAAATACCCTAAATGAGTTCAATGCAATGAATTTCTATGGAGCTGCGGCTGATAATAGTACTTTCTATGATAATTTATTAATTACTATGGAGCCTGTTGTTAGAGTTAACGCAACCACTTCTGTTTATACTCAATTGTCGGAAGCTGATAAGTTAATTGCTTATGATAGAGCTGAAACCTCTGTCGCTACAATACCAATTACAAGTGTAGGCAAAGAGCTTGGATTAAGATCTAGTGCATTACTTTATGACAATGGTCCTCTTGTTAATAGTGCTGGTACAGGTGTTGGTGGTGCTGACGAAAGCATCTTAATGGATGGAATAACAACTATTGGAGTTAACTGTAATAATGGTGCAGGATACCATATGGCTGATGACTTTATTGTTGATGCAGATTGGACAGTAGAATCATTTGTATTCTATGCATATCAAACCAATGGTGGTATACCATCAACTATAACAGCAGGTTATTTTCAAATTTATGATGGTGACCCAAGTGCTGGTGGATCAGTTATTTATGGTGATCTTGCAACTAATGTGATGATTAGCACACAATGGTCCAATATTTATAGAAATAGTGATGGTCCTGGCGGAAGTACCAACAGAGCAATTATGGAAATTGAATGTGCAGCAACTGGTTTAACTCTTACACCCGGAATATATTGGGTTGAGTGGACATGTGAAGGTTCTGCATCTTCAGGTCCTTGGGCACCTCCAATTACTATTAGTGGTCAGCCAGAAACTGGCAATGGACTACAATGGACTGGTACTGCATGGCAAGCATTTGCATCAGGTGGTTTTAATCAAGGAGTTCCATTCTTAATCAATGGTACTGACAGCGGCATCGTCGGAGCCAATGTTTATCGTGATGGCGTATTAATTGCTGAAATGGTACAGGATGTATTCTATCTTGATACTGATATTGATTATGGACTACATGAATATTGTGTAACTTATGTTTACGAAAGTTTAGCAGAATCATGCTTAGATAACTGTATTGAGGTTGAAGTAACTGAAGATTGTTCTCCGCCGGAAGATTTAACCGTGGAACTTGTAGAGTATAATCATGTTCATTTGCTATGGGATCAATATGTTCCACCAACAGGTGAATGGATATTCTATCATGACGGATCATTTGAAAATGGGTTCTATTCAACTGCAGGTGGTGCCGGATTGGCTCAGGTATTTACGCCAAGCGAATATCCTGTTACAGTAACAGAAGTTAGATATTGGAATGATGATTATGGTTCTCCTACACAAGAGAATGAAGTATATTTATTAACAGGAGACGGTGCTTCAGTACTTGCCGGACCATATAGTGTTACTGGAGAACCCGGAGATACATGGGTAACTGTTGATATTGATGATGTTACTCTTGAATCAGGTACATTTATGGTATATACAGCAAATGTACTACCTGATGGGCCATCTGTTGGTGTTGATGACAGCTTCTATGATGGCACATTATACTTTGGTTCTCCAGGTGCATTTACTGAATTAGGTGAATATGGATACTACTATGTTGGTAGCCATGAGGCTTTTGTTACATATGGTGAATTAAGTGCAAATGTTTCACCTAACTCAACAGTATTACGTCCTGCTGATGCAACCAATAGTATTTCAGCTATAGCTATTTCTAATCATGTAAGCGGTGAAGTTGACAAACCACTTGACAACACACAAACACGTTCATTCGTAGGTTATAACATCTACCATAATGGTGAATTATTAGAAGCTTTATGGCCTGATAATTACTATAATTATTACGAAATGCAGCCTGGTTCTCATTGTTATACTGTAACTGCTGAATATAGCTATTGTGGCGAATCAGATCCTTCAAACGAGGAATGTGTTACCATTGAGTTAGTTACACAAAGTATCGATCTTGATATTGGATGGAATATTATGTCGTTTTATATAGTTCCGGATAATATGGATATGTTAAATATTCTCCAGACCTTGATAAATTCCAATGAACTAACAAAGGTAATAGATGAATCCGGTGGTTTTATTCAGGATATTCCTGGAGTAGGCTGGATGAATACTATAGGCAATATGGCTAATACCGAAGGTTATTACATAAAGGTAGCCAATGGAAATACACTTGAGGCTTCGGGTATGCCACTTGCTTCTCCTTTTACCATTCCATTGAGTTCAGGATGGAATATGATAAGTTATCCTTTCGATGAATCGCAGAATGCGTTAACTGCCTTGCAAACATTAGTTAATAGCACTGAATTAATTAAAGTAATTAATGAAAAAGGAGATTTTATTCAATTTATCCCTGGGGTTGGCTGGATGAATACCATTGGCGACTTTGAACCTGATGAAGGATATTATATTAAAGTAACTGCAAATACCAATATAAATATTATTAGGCCCGGTACCGGATGGCAATGTGGCGATCCACTGGAGGATACCCGCGATGGACAAACCTACAACACAGTACAAATAGGTGACCAATGCTGGATGGCTGAAAACCTTAATGTGGGTGCACGTATTGATGGAGTAGTTGACCAAACTGACAACAGTACAATTGAAAAATACTGTTACAATGATGATGTAGCTAATTGCGATACCTATGGAGGCCTGTACCAATGGGATGAGATGATGCAATATGTAACTACTGAAGGTGTACAGGGAATTTGCAGTGATGGGTGGCATTTACCTACTGTTGGAGAATGGAATAGTTTAGTTAATTATCTAGGAGGAGACTATTTAGCAGGGGGTAAGATGAAGGAAACGGGCTATACTCATTGGTTTGAGCCTAATACAGGTGCAACCAACAGTAGTTTCTTCACTGCTCTGCCGAGTGGTGATCGGGCTACTAGTGGATCTTTCTACGGTCTTGGAAATTATGGATATTGTTGGTCGTCTACTGAGTATGCGAGTACAAATGCAAAAAGTCTTGGTCAGGACAATACGGTTGAAGAAGTGAAACGGATAAACTTTAGCAAGGAGGTAGGAGCAAGTATTCGCTGTCTTAAAGATTAGTCGTCCCTAACACATCTAGCTCAAGTCTGAAGCGTAAGCTAGTGCGTAGAGACTTGTGCTTTGGTTAAAAAGAATAAATCATTTAAGTAATAAACATAATAATGAAAACACCAAATAAAAAACCCATTGTCATTTCGACCGCAGGGAGAAATCCCCTGAGCAAAGACCACGTTCCTTGGAGATTTCTCGCCTCTCCCTCTGGTCGTTTTCCTCGAAATGACAGCAATGTTTTTAGGAGATTTGGCTTCGCCGAACTTAAGTTTCTCCCGATTTAATGCAAGTCTGAAGCGTAAGCTAATGAGCAGGTATCTGCCAAAGGCAGACAGTCTTTTGCTTTGATTAACTAAAATAATCTATTAAATAATAGTACATACTAATGAAAACACCAAATAAAAAACCCATTGTCATTTCGAACCCATGTGCGTTGGCATGTGTGCTAGCGGTGAGAAATCCCCTGAGCAAAGACCACGTTCCTGTGAGATTTCTCGACTCTCCCTCCAGTCGTTTTCCTCGAAATGACAATAATGTCTTTAGGAGATTTGGCTTCATCGAACTTAAGTTTCTCGCTGCAATCCTGATTGAAAAAATCAGGGAAGCTTACCTCGAAATAACTTCTATGTTTTTAGGATATTTTTCCCCGATATACCGGTATGTCTCATTGCTAACAACAACAGAAGGCAAACCTATAAACCCGACGGGTTAAAATTCGATCTCCTCACCTCGTCCGCGTTTGCAACGCGGATGCCAAATAAACAACTAATTAACAATTGCTTAAAACAGTAAATAACAAAATAAAAGAAATCATGAAACAATTAACCATCACACTAACAACAGTAATCATTCTAATTTTCTCATCATTAGCAACAATAGCCCAAGTAAAAACAGAAGTACCTGATGAAGTGCACCTGTTACAAAACCCCTTTAAACCTATGAACATCCTTTTAATACCGGGCAATGTTGAAGGCATTACAGCCCAACAAGGCGATCTGGTATTGGCATTTGATGGGGAAACATGTGTTGGTGCTGCAGTAATAGAAGATGTAAATAAAATCCTAAACCTCGCAGCCACCAGTACCGATGAAGTAAACAAAGGTTACAAAGCAGGGCAAATTATCAGGTTAGAGTATCATTCATTATTTGATAATACCGTTTTCAATCTCAGCCCATCAAAAATAATGTTGGGCAGCATGAACTACGAGGAGTTGGGTACTTTGTATGCCGATTTTAAAGCAACTACTTTAAACATCAACGAAAATAATACTAATAATATAAAAGTATATCCCAACCCGGTTAGTCACCAACTGCATATTGTACTGGATATCAATACTATAAAATCTGGCGAAAGCATAAATCTTCAATTAATAAATATAGCAGGCAAAGTTATACTTGCTAACAAATATAATCTCAATAATTCGGTAATCAATCTTGATATTGCCGGTTTACCTACAGGTGAGTACACTTTGATTTTAGCTAACGATAAAGTGAAATTCGCTCAAAAGGTTATTAAGAAATAATGTGTGAATTTAGAATAATTGATTTTATAATAATTACATAAAATAATAAATCATGAAAAAATTAATACTTATAAGTTTAATTCTGAGTATTGGATTATGTAGCTTTTCACAAAAGAGAGTTCAAATATCTAAAGACCTTAGAAACATTTCAAAAACAGCAGTACATGTAACTCCTACTGATGAGGTTGTATTTACAATATCTACAGTACAAAATAATTATGTATCAAATTCCAAAGAATTGGAAGGTGAAGATATAATAGGATATACTTTCTATGACCTCTGGTCAAATTCGATGGTAGGTAACAGGATGTATGTATATCCTGATGGAACTATGGCAGCTGTATGGATTAGAGGAATTGATGGAGCCCCTAATTTTGATGATAGAGGAACAGGATATAATTACTTCGATGGAACTACATGGGGGCCAGATCCTTCAGCTCGTATTGAAGATGAAAGAACAGGTTGGCCTAGCTATGCTCCTTTAGGAGAAAATGGTGAAATTGTTGTTGCTCATCTTGCAGCTGGGTTAAAAATTTCTACACGAGAACAAAAGGGTACAGGTGACTGGACTTATCAAACACTTAATGGACCAACTGACTTAACATGGCCTCGTGTTTCAACTTCTGGTGATGATCACATGACGGTTCATATTCTTGCAAATTCTTATGTTGAGTATGAAGGACAAACAACGGCTCTTTTCTATTACAGGTCTCTTGATGGAGGCGATACATGGGATATTGAAGCTGAAATTATAGATGGTACAGGTGAAGATTATTATACTGAAATTGGTGCTGATGAATATGTTTGGGCTGATCCAAATGGCGGAGCAATTGCTTTTCTTGTAGCAGGCGCATGGCATGATATGTTTATGATGAAATCAACAGATAATGGTGATAGCTGGGAAAAAACAGTTATCTGGGAACATCCCTACCCATTTTTTGATTGGGACGTAACAATCACTGATGAATTTTATTGTGTTGATAAATCTGCAAATATTACTCTTGATAATGATGGTATAGCTCATGTAGTTTTTGGAATTAGCAAAGCATATCATGCCGATGTAGGAACTACATATAATTATTACCCACTTACTGATGGTGTTGGCTATTGGAATGAAACAATGCCCACATTCTCAAATAATCTTAATGCATTAAGTCCTTATGGTGATCCTGGATCAGAATTAGTTGAAGATGTTAACCTTGTTGGTTGGACTCAAGATGTTGATGGTAGTGGTACTATAGACTTTTTACCGGATATAATGACGTATCGTGAACTTGGTATTTCTACAATGCCTTCTGTTGCAGTAAGTAACAATGGAGAAGTTTTATTAGCCTATGCTTCAACTACCGAAACTTATGATAACAATATTTATAATTATAAGCATATTTGGGTGCGAACGAAAAGTGTAGGTGGAAATTGGGGCGCATTTGAAGATTTAGATGCACATGTACTTCATATGTTTGACGAATGTATTTACCCTGTTATAGGACAAAATATTACTAACAATTCTGCTAATATATTGTATCAGGCAGATTTTATTCCAGGCGTTGCTTTTGATGATGATCATTCATATGTTGAAAACAGAATAATTGTTGCAGAATACTCACTTGGTGATTCTTGGGCAAATTTTTCAGCAGATAATACCTCTGGTTACCCCCCTTTAACAGTCCAGTTTACTGACCTTTCAAGTGATAATGCAACATCTTGGCAATGGGATTTTGATAACGATGGAACAATAGATTCAGATCAACAGAATCCTGAATGGGTATATAATCAGGTTGGTACTTACACAGTTTCTCTAGCCATAAGCAATGGAACCGAAACTTTTACACAAGTAAAAGCAAATTACATTACCGCTAATGCATTAGAAAATCATTTTTACCCAATATGGACAGGCAACCCGTATCAGCCAATGACGGTTATTGTAAACCTTGCCCAGTTTGTGGGTAACGATTTACAGCCCGACGATGAGATAGGGATTTTTGATGATGACGGAACAGGAAACCTAATTTGTGTTGGAGTTGGATACTTAACATCACCCCTAAGTGCCGGAAGTCCATTATCAATAACAGTTTCTGCCGATGACCCAACAACCACTGAAATAGATGGTTTTATTAGTGGAGATACTATACAATATAAACTATGGGAAGATGTTACACAAACAGAAGTAGCCAATGTAGCTGCAACATATAATCCTGCATTTGATGAAGTATTTACAACATTAGGTACAGCTATTGTTTCACTATCGGGCTATGCACATTATGAGGTAGCTTGGATTGGTAACCCATATCAACCTATGACAATATTATTGAGTAGCCTCACTGTTGATGGTAGCGATTTTTCCATTGGTGATGAGGTTGGTATTTTTGATGTTGATGGACAGGCAAACGAAATTTGTGTTGGTGCCGGAATAATTACAGGTACAGTTAGTTCAGCTACACCACTCGCTATTACAACATCTGCTGATGATCCAGATACTCCGGAGATGGATGGGTTTACTACAGGAAATACAATATTGTTTAAAGCATGGTCCTCCGTAGACCAAACAGAGTTTTCTTCATATCAGGCAACATATAATCCTGCACTCGACGATACATTTACACCACTGGGAACAGCTTTGGTAGATGTAGAATTTAATTCCAGCATAACCCAAACCATTGAGCTAAGCCAAGGCTGGAACATAATGTCGTTTTATGTTACACCCGATGATATGAATATGTTAAGTATTCTTGATTCACTGGTAACATCCTCTGAACTAACCAAGGTAATTAACGAAGCAGGTGGGTTTATCCAAAACATTCCCGGAGTAGGCTGGATGAATACCATAGGCGATATGGCTAATACCGAAGGATATTACATAAAAGTTTCCAATACTACTTCGTTGGAGGTTACAGGAATGGCAGTAGATTCTCCATTTACCATACCTCTAAGTACAGGTTGGAATATGATGAGCTATCCCATGGAGCAGCCCGAAGATGCCATAGTTATACTCCAGCCATTAATAGATGTCAACGAACTCACCAAAGTAATTAACGAAGCCGGAGGCTTTATACAGTTTATCCCGGGAGTAGGCTGGATGAATACCATTGGCAATTTTGAAGGAGGCGAAGGCTACTACATAAAAGTAACTGCAAACACAAGTTTAACTATTGGAGGTACATCCCCAACATGGCAATGCGGCGATCCGTTGGAGGATCCCCGTGATGGGCAAACCTACAACACAGTACAAATAGGTAACCAATGCTGGATGGCAGAAAACCTGAATATCGGAACCAGAATAGATGGTGCTAGCGAACAAACGGATAACAGCACAATTGAAAAATACTGTTATAATAATGACGAAAATAATTGTACAACTTACGGTGGATTATACCAATGGAACGAAATGATGCAATACGTAACTCCCGAAGGACCACAAGGTATTTGCCCTGATGGTTGGAAACTACCAACTGATACAGAATGGACTACCCTAACTGATTATTTAGGTGGCTCAAGTATTGCAGGAGGGAAAATGAAAGAAACCGGAACAACTCACTGGAGCTCACCAAATACAGGTGCAACAAATTCCAGTGGTTTTACTGCCCTCCCGGGGGGCTACCGCGTCAACACTGGGTCGTTCTCCCCCCTCCTTGGCTACCGCGCCCTCTGGTGGTCTAGTACAGAGTACTCAGGTATAACCGCGTGGCCTCGATACCTGAACTATGACAGCGACCAGGTGTACCGGTACAGCAACTATAAGACGAACGGCTGTAGCGTCCGTTGTCTCAAGAACTGATCGATGCATTGCATTTTTGACAATTGTCAATTTGACAATTTGCTTCACCTTTTCGGCGTAGCCAATTTTTTTGAAATATAAATTTAGAGGAATAAAATCAATAATAATGAAGAAACCAAATAAAAACCCCATTGTCATTTCGACCGTAGGGAGAAATCCCCTAAGCAAAGACCACACTCCTGTGAGATTTCTCGACTCTCCCTCCGGTCGTTTTCCTCGAAATGACAGCAATGTTTTTAGGAGATTTGGATGTTACCTCGTCAGCGTTTGCACCTGCCAAAGGCAGACAGGCTTGTGCTTTGATTAAACAAAATAATCTATTTAGTAATAAACATAATAATGAAAATACCTAATAAAAACACCATTGTCATTTCGATCGCAGGGAGAAATCCCCTGAGCAAAGACCACGCTCCTGTGAGATTTCTCGACTCTCCCTCCGGTCGTTTTCCTCGAAATGACAGCAATGTTTTTAGGATATTTGGCTTCCAATTTAGCGCAAGTCTGAAGCGTAAGCTAGTGCGCAGGGACTTGTGCTTTGATTAAATAAAATAATCTATTAAGTAATAAACATAATAATGAAAACACCCAATAAAAACACCATTGTCATTTCGAACCCATGTGCGTTGGTAAGTGTGCTGGCGGTGAGAAATCTCCTGAGTAAAGACCACGTTCCTGTGAGATTTCTCGTCTCTCCCTCCGGTGGTTTTCCTCGAAATGACAGCAATGCTTTTAGGATATTTGGTGATGTTATCTCGTCCGCGTTTGTAACGCGGATGCAACTCTAGCTTATGACAAACCATTAACAATTGCCTAAAACAGTAAAAAACATAAATAACAAAATAAAAGAAATCATGAAACAATTAACCATCACACTAACAACAGCAATCATTCTAATTTTCTCATCATTAGCAACAATAGCACAGCTTAAAAACACAATACCCGATGAGGTGCACCTGTTGCAAAACCCCTTTAAGCCAATGAACATCCTTTTGATACCGGGAAATGTTGAAGGCATTACAGCCCAACAAGGTGATTTGGTAATGGCATTTGACGGGGAAACATGCGTTGGTGCAGCAGTAATAGAAGATGTAAATAAAATCCTCAACCTTGTAGCCACTAGTACCGATGAAGTAAACAAAGGTTACAAAGCAGGTAAAATTATTAGGTTAGAGTATCATTCAATATTTGATAATACCGTTTACAATCTCAGTCCATCAAAAATAATGCTGGGCAGCATGAACTACGAGGAGCTGGGTACTTTATATGCCGATTTTAAAGCAACTACTTTAAGCATCAGCGAAAATAATACTAATCAAATAAAAGTATATCCCAACCCTGTTAGTCATCAACTGCATATTGTAATGGATATTGTTACAACAAAATCTGGCGAAAGCATAAATCTCCGATTAATAAATATAACCGGCAAAGTTATACTTACTAACAAATATAATCTTGATAATTCGGTAATCAATCTCGATGTTGCCGGTTTACCTGCAGGTGAGTATACTTTAATTTTGGCTAACGATGGAGTGAAGTTTACGCAAAAGGTTATTAAGAAATAATCACTAATAAACCATATAATTTTTATTAAGCAGTCTCATATTTATTGAACTTATTTTTAATGAATTAAAAAACAGGAACCATGAAATGAGCATAAACATTTTTAAGCATACCATACAGAAACTGATTAAAATAAGTTTATGCGAAAGCGAAACGGTTGCAAATGTGCACAAATTTTTAATTAATTTAAATTCAGATAATTAACAAATTTTAAACGAATGAAAAAGATTACTATTTTATTTGCAATACTGTTGTTAACAGCATTAACAACCGGACTTTTTTCAAATCCGATAGGTAATAAAAAAGCCGAGAAAATTGCAAAAAACTTTTATCTTGAAAGAGGGCAACAGGAACTTAAAAATCTGCAGTTAGATAATATTAATTTACAACTCTATTTAACTAAAGAAAATTCAGAGCGTAATCTATATTATGTTTTTAATGTTGCTAACAAACTTGGTTATATTATTGTTTCTGCAGATGACGATGCTTATCCTGTGATTGCATATTCATTTAAAGGAAATTATGATTCCGAAAATTTACCACCTGCCTTTAAATATAGAATGAATGAATATGAAAGACAAATTATTGAAATTCAGACAGAAAAATTAAAAGCAGATGAAAACATTCGAAATGAATGGGAACGATTATTAGTTCCAAATTACAATGCTAAAAGTATTGAGAGTGTAAGTCCTTTAGTAACTTCAACCTGGAGTCAGGGGACATATTACAACACTGATTGCCCTGTTGATGCAGCCGGCCCGGATGGGCATGCTCTTGTTGGTTGTGTAGCAACAGCAATGGGGCAAATTATGAATTACCATTCGTACCCTGAACACGGAATAGGTACACATTCGTATAATCACTCAACCTACGGAACAATAAGTGCCGATTTTGGAAATACAACTTACGACTGGTCAAGTATACCTAACAATGCCTCAGGCTACAATTCGGCTTTGGCACTTATAAACTTTCATTGCGGTGTTAGTGTAAGTATGGACTATGGCCCGGATGGTAGTGGTGCAAGCACATCATATGTGTCAACTGCATTAGTAGTTTATTTTAATTATGCTGCAACAGCAAATTATGTAAATAAATCAAGTTATACAACAGCAGGATGGGAAGATATATTGACTAATGAACTTGACAACGGCAGGCCAATGGAGTATCGTGGAGGTGGTCCTAATGGGGGTCATGCCTTTGTTTGCGATGGTTATCAAACATCATCTTATTTCCATTTTAACTGGGGTTGGGGTGGTTATGCAGATGGTTATTTCTATTTAAATAATCTTAACCCGGGTGGTTATACTTTTAACGATGGTCAGGCAGCAGTTATTGGTATTGAACCTGCCAATGGAGGAGGAACTTTTAATCCACCAACAAACCTCTCAGTAACAGAAGATGGTTATGCTACATGGGAGGAGTCGGGCACAAGTATGCTAAAATTGATGCACAATGATGATGACAATAGTTTTACTTTAAATGAAGCAATTGAAAAAAATTCCAATAATTTTGTAGAAACAGATGTCAATGCAAAACCTCGCTCAGTTGATAATAGCCGGGCTATTTGGGATACACAATATAGTTTTGATATTGATGGTTCTTCAGGATTAACCGGTTTAGCTGGAGCAGAAAGTGATGGAGAATTCATCTATGCAACAAAATGGTCCTCTAGTAGTGATATTGTTAAATATACAGTTGATGGTACTTATGTTGAGACATTCCAAATTCCTGGAGTATCTTCAGTAAGAGATCTTGCATTTGATGGTACTTACATGTATGGAGCAGCTGCTTCTACAACAGTATATAAAATGGATTTCACGAGCCATACTTTGATTTCATCATTTACAGCACCTATAGATGTACGCGCAATTGCTTATGATGCTGCTGCTAATGCATTCTGGGGTAATAACTGGTCAACTGACTTAGTATTATTTAGTGAAAGCGGAGCTAGCTTAGATACCATCTCTGCACCTCCAAGTATGTATGGTGCTGCTTATGATAACTTCACAGTCGGAGGTCCATTCTTATGGGTATTTACAGGAACTATTACTGGTGGTGGATGTCAGATTGAGCAAATTGACATTGCTACAGGTAACCTAACCGGTGTATCACATAGTGTAAGTAATGATTATGGTGCTTATATTGCCGGAGGTCTTTATATTACAGAAGACCTTGTTACAGGTAAACGTACAATCGGTGGAACCGCACAGGGAACACCTGACTTAGCATTTGGTTATGAAATAGATCCTAGCGGCGGCAATGAATGTTTAGGCTACAACATTTATATTGATAACGCATTCGTAGATTTTACCCCAAACCTATATTGGCAATATACAGGATTAACTCCCGGAGAAACTTATTTAGCTGGAGTCACGGCTTTGTATGATGATGGGGAGTCGGAAGTGATTGAATACGAATTTACTGTAGCAGGTGATCATTTCACCCCCATATGGACAGGTAATCCATACCAACCAATGACGATATTATTAAGTAGTGCAATCTTCGATGGAAATGATTTTGCAATAGATGATGAGATTGGTGTGTTTGATGTGGATGGTTCAGGTAATGAGATTTGTGTAGGATATGGATTAGTCGCGGGGATTATATCACAGGGAACTCCTTTAACAATTACAGTTTCGGCAGATGATTCGGATACTCCTGAGATGGATGGTTTTATCACAGGAAATACAATATTATATAAAGCATGGTCCTCAGCAGACCAAACAGAGTTTTCTTCATATCAGGCAACATATAATCCTGCACTTGATAATAATTTTACACCCCTTGGAACAGCATTGGTAGATGTAGAATTTAATTCCAGCATTACCCAAACCATCGAGCTAAGCCAAGGCTGGAACATAATGTCGTTTTATGTTACGCCTGATGATATGAATATGTTAAGTATTCTTGATCCACTTGTAACATCCTCCGAACTAACCAAGGTAATAAACGAAGCTGGTGGGTTTATCCAATACATCCCCGGAGTAGGCTGGATGAATACTATAGGCGATATGGCTAATACCGAAGGGTATTACATAAAAGTAACAAATAGCACTTCTCTGGATGCTACCGGAATGGCAGTAGATTCTCCATTTACCATACCTCTAAATTCAGGTTGGAATATGATGAGCTACCCCATGGAGCAGCCTGAAGATGCTATAGTTATACTCCAGCCATTAATAGATGCCAACGAACTCACTAAAGTAATTAACGAAGCCGGAGGCTTTATACAGTTTATCCCGGGAGTTGGCTGGATGAATACCATTGGCAACCTTGAAGGAGGCGAAGGCTACTACATAAAAGTAAATGCAAACACAAGTTTAACCATTGGAGGTACATCATCAACATGGCAATGCGGTGACCCATTTGAAGATACACGTGATGGGCAAACCTACAACACAGTACAAATAGGTAACCAATGCTGGATGGCAGAAAACCTAAATATAGGAACACGCATTGATGGAGTAAGTGAACAAACAAATAACAGTACAATTGAGAAATACTGCTACGATGATGATGTGGCTAATTGCGATACTTATGGTGGGTTGTACCAGTGGGATGAGATGATGCAATATTTAACCACGGAAGGAGTACAGGGTATTTGCCCTGATGGATGGCATTTACCTACAGATGACGAATGGAAAATTATGGAAATGGAGCTTGGTATGACACAAGTTCTAGCAGATAATTTAGGATGGCGAGGAACCGATGAAGGTGAAAAAATGAAATCCACTAGCGGCTGGTACGATAATGGTAATGGGACAAATAATAGTGGTTTTACTGCTCTCCCAGGGGGCTACTGCTGGTACAGCGGTGGGTCGTTTAACTACATTGAAAACAGTGGCTACTGGTGGTCATCGAGTGAGTACTCAGGTTCATATGCATTGTATCGACAACTTAAATACGACTACAACATGGTGTCTCGGAGTGCCTATCACAAGACACTTGGGCACTCAGTCCGTTGTCTCAAGAACCCAATCTAGCGCAAATCTGAAGCGTAGGCATGCAGGTAGGGACTTGTGCTAAAACAAAAACAAATTGAAAATAAATAATACAAAATGAAAAAATCATGAAACAATTAACCATCACACTAACCCCAATCTAGTTCCCATCTCGTCCGCGTTTGTAATGCGGATGCTAAATAAAAAAAGAATAAATAAAAACAATAATAAAAACATATATAACATAAATCATATTCATTTTATAAATAATTATTAATTAACAATCATTTAAAATTAAAGCTATGAAAAATTTATTACGAATTCAGATGCTTACATTGGTACTACTATTATTATCAAGTGTAGGTTTTGCTCAACATTTTACAACTGTTTGGTCAGGGTATCCGTATCAATCAATGGCATTTATTGTACAAAGTGCAACCATAGATGGCGTTGATATGGAAGCGGGTGATGAAATTGCTGTATTTGATGATGATGGTGCAGGAAATGAAATATGCGTTGGAGTGGTAGTATTAACAGGAGTGGCAACTTCTACAGTTCCAGCTACTTTTGCTGCAGCGCATGAGGAGCTTGGCGGAGATGGTTTTATTTCTGGTAACACAATTATTTATAAATTTTGGGATAATAGCGAATCAATAGAGATAACTGCTGTTGTTTCAACATATATGGCCGGTTTTGCTACTGATTATTCTTCCTTTGGAACTGCAGTTCTTACTTCATTAGAAGGAGCTACTTCACTCGAAACAACTGTTCAGTCGATTACTTCCTGTCAGGGAAGCGTTGTTGTTCCTATTGATGTGAGTAACTTCAATGATGTAGGAGTATTGTCTCTTGTTTTGAACTATGAAACTACAAATTTAACCTATACCGATTATCAAGATGCAAACCCTGCCTTAACAGGTCTTTCAGTTTCAGAAAATGCTGGTGAGATAACTTTCTGGCTTAATATAACTCCGGTAATAAGCATAGGAACAGGCACATTTATAGAGTTATTGTTTGATGCTGCTACAGTATATACTCAAACTACTGCAAATCTTACATGGGATGCTGCAAGTTATTACGAAGATGGTTCAGGTGCTTCAATACAATCAACATTCATTGATGGTGTTGTTACAATTGATCCTATACCTGCTGATGCAGGAGATATTACCGGTGCTACTTCTGTTTGTCAGGGTATAACTGGAGAAAGCTACCAAGTTGCAGCGATCACTAATGCAACAAGCTATGTATGGTCAATAACTCCAGTCGCTGCAGGAGTTATCACTGTAACAGGAACCACTGGTGCAATTGATTTTTCTGATACTTATGATGGGCTTGCAACTATAGAGGTTTATGGCTCAAACTCATGTGGTGATGGAGGTTTAAATAGTATTGATGTTCAGGTAATACCAAAACCAACAGCAATTGCGGGAGCTGACATGCAGATATGCGAAATAGATACTTATACACTTCAGGGTCAGGCAACTAATTTTTTAACCACTTTATGGTCATCCCCTGGTGATGGTAGTTTTGATGACGCAACATCTTTATCAGCAACTTATATGCCAGGAGTAGGAGATTTGGCTGCTGGAACCGTAACTTTAATCCTTACAGCCAATCCAAACACACCTTGTGCAGTACCTGTTTCCGACGATATTATATTATCATTTTCACCAATGCCTATTGCGGTAGCAGGAACTGATGCTACTATTTGTGAAAACGATACATACACTCTCAGTGGCACAGCCCAGTACCAATCAAGTATATTGTGGACTGGTGGCGATGGTAGTTTTGATGATGCAACCTCATTAACTGCTACTTATACTCCCGGAACTACAGACATTACAAACGGCTCAGTAGTACTTATTTTAACTTCATCAGCAACAACACCATGCTCACAATCTGTTTCTGATGATATGACAATAAATATTACATTATTACCTGTTTCAGATGCCGGTCCTAGCGATGCAGTTTGCGAAACAAATCCTGTTTACGCCCTGTCAGGAACAGCATCAAACCAAACAAGTGTACTATGGTCAGGTGGAGATGGTACATTTGATGATGCAACCTTATTAACTGCTACTTATACAGCTGGCTCAGCAGACCTTGCTGCCGGGTCTGTAACATTAACTCTTACAGCGTATCCTGATGCACCATGTGCTACAAATGCAACCGATAATATGGTATTAACTTTTGCAGTATTGCCAACGGCAAACGCCGGTGCAGACGATGAAACTTGTTTAAATACTGCATCTTATCAGCTTGTGGGCGCAACTGCTTCTGATTACACAAGTGTGTTATGGACAACTGATGGTGATGGTACTTTTGTTGACGCAAGTTTGCTTAATCCTGAGTATTTGCCTGGAACTGTAGATCGAACTAATGGAACAGTAGATCTAACTATAACAGCAACATCAGTTGCTCCTTGTGATGCTTCTGACGATATGACTCTGTCTTTTGCTGTATTGCCAACTTCTGATGCCGGAACTGATGCTGAAATTTGTGAAGATAATACTTATCAACTTTCAGGATTAGCTACTGATTATAGTGCAATTCTATGGACAACAGATGGAGATGGTACTTTTGATGATGACGCCATTTTAGATGCTGTTTATACTCCGGGAACTGCAGATATTGCTGCTGGTGCAGCAAATCTTACATTAACCGCCTATCCAAATTTACCTTGTGTAGATGATTATAGTGATCCCATGGTATTAAGCATTCAGTTACTTCCTGTTGCTGATGCCGGTGCCGACGATGAGATATGTTTAAATACGCCATCTTATGAATTGGTGAATGCAACTGCTGCTAATCAAAGTTCATTACTATGGACAACAGCAGGTGATGGTACTTTTGATGATGCTACTTTGGTTAACCCAACTTATACCCCAGGAGCAAATGATATTGCTAACTTTACTGTTACACTTACCATGACAACTTATGCAGTAACTCCTTGTACTGTTGATGATTCTGATGAAATGGTATTAACCTTTGCAGTACTTCCAACTGCAGATGCAGGTGTTGATAATGAAATTTGTGAAGATAACACATATCAACTTTCCGGTTTGGCTACCTATTACAGCACAACACTTTGGACAACTCTGGGAGATGGTACTTTTGATGATGCCACGAGTTTAACAGCTATATATACGCCTGGTGATAATGATAAAACTAGTGGTACTGCCAGTTTAACTTTAACTGCATATGCAAGTTTCCCATGTGTGGATGATGCCAGTGATGCTATGTTATTATGGATTGGATTGCTTCCTATTGCTGATGCAGGTCCTGATGAAGAAATATGTTTAAATACACCATCGTATTATTTGGAATACCCTACGGCTGCCAATCAAACTTCAGTATTATGGTCAACCTCTGGTGATGGTGCTTTTGATGATGCTACTTTGATTAACCCAACTTACACTCCGGGAACAAACGATATTGCAAACTTTGAAGCTACACTATCTATTACTGCTTACGCTAACACTCCTTGTACAGCTGATGATGTTGATGATATGTTATTAACATTCGCTTTTTTACCTGAAGCTAATGCTGGTGCAGATGATGAAATTTGTGAAACAGATGACTATACGTTGTCAGGAAGTTATGAGAATGGTAGCTCAACGTTATGGACAACATCCGGTGATGGTACTTTTGATGATGCAACAATAGTAGTTGCAACATATACACCCGGCACTAACGATATTGCCAATGAAACTGTTAGTTTAACCTTAACTGCTTTTGCAAATTTCCCTTGTACAGATGCTGCTGATGACATGATGACCCTTAGCATTATATCTCTTCCTACTGCCGATGCAGGTATGGATGATATTATTTGTGAAGATAATAATTATGTATTGTCGGGAGTAGCTACTAATCAGGAATCTGTTGTTTGGTCTACCTCAGGAGACGGTTCATTTAATGATGTTAATTTATTAAATGCCACCTATATGCCTGGTTTAGATGACATAAGCAATGGAGCAGTTAACTTAACACTTACAGCAAATGCAATCACTCCGTGTGCAACCACTGCAAGTGATGATATGGTCCTTGAAATACAAGCCTTACCATTGGCAAATGCAGGAGGCGATGCATCCATCTGTGAAGGTGATAATTATGCCCTTGCAGGAGCTGCAATAAATTATATTTCAGTGCTTTGGGCTACCAATGGTGATGGTAGTTTTGATAATGAATTTATCTTAAATGCCGTTTATACACCTGGCCCAAATGATATAAATGGCGGACATGTTACTATACACTTGTTTGCTTATGGTAATTCACCTTGTGGGGGATATGATGCAGATATTATGCAATTAACAATTAACAGTTTGCCCGGCCAACCTGAATTGCCAGATGGACCAACTATTATATACCCATATACGCCTTCTTCACAATATACTATTGATCCAGTAGCAAATGCAACAAGTTATCATTGGTATATTGAACCTATAGAAGCAGGTAGTATAGATGGTAATAATACTATCGGTACAACATATTGGAATGTTGAATTTAGGGATGCTTATGCATATATACATGTTGTAGCTATTAATGATTGTGGAGAAACATCTTCGGAAATACTTCCTGTATGGATAGATGAATACGTTGGAGTAAACGAACTCAGTAAACAGCCTGAAATTACAATAGCTCCAAATCCATCAAATGGTAAATTTAATATTCTAATTGAAGGTGCTACTGATGATATTGAGCTATTTATGATGAATAACAGCGGACAGGTTATTCACCAAGAGAAACTTATAAACACCACTGATAGCTTTACTCATAGTATGGATATTGGTTCTGTACCAAACGGAACTTACTATATAAAATTTGTAAGTAATGATTCTATTTCTATCAAGAAGGTTATAATCAAATAACCTTCTTGTTGAAATTCAAAATCAGGTAAGGGGAAATATTATAGTTTCTCCTTACCTGATATCTATTTCACAAACAATTACGCTCATTAACTTTCTGATTGGAAAGTTGATGGTTGTTGTTTTTAATATATTTGGATTGACCAAAACCACTTTTTGTTTAACTATTATTAACAGCTAATTCTTACTTATTATGTAGACAATCAATACATGTATATGTCAGTAAATAAGTTTGCTTAGATAGTATTATAGTGGAAGTATATCTATTACACAGAGAATCTAAAAAATTAATAATTATGAAAACGAAATATTTTATCTTAATCGTCTTATCATTATTTATTACAAATTCATTATTTGCAAGTTTAGAAAAGATAAAAACTGTGCAAGGAAATGATGAAACTGAAAATTCAGGGGATGGTTATAACGAAGGGGAAGGTCCAAATGACTACCCAACGAATTGGGCTCCTGGTACAATACCATACTATACATGGGGTGCAGTTGGATTAGATGGTAGCACATATGGATGGGTAAAATATGTATCTAACAATGATGGTCTTTCGCCAAACACAACAGCGCTTACAATTAAAATTCGACTAATGAGCAATGCTGTACAGAATTCGGAGGGGGCAGAAATTTTTATGGGAAACTGCAATACCACCAACTGGGATTGGGAATGGGTAGAAACCGTTACTGATGTTTCTAATCATATCGTAACTATTGATATTCCAGCTAACAAAATTTCAACCTATATTAACTCCTATGGAAGATGTGAAGTAAGCGTAAAATCTGCTGATGGTTTTGTCATTGATTACGTAGAGTTTTGGCAGGAACCACTTCCAGAAATATCACTTACTCCTTCACCACATTCTTTCCCAAATACAGTTGCAAATACATCTTCCGGATGTGGTGAATGTTCTTCAGAAAAATCATTTACATTGGAAAATGTAGGAGGGGGAACTGCAACAGGGTCAGTTTCTTTATCTAATTCAACACATTATACAATTACAGATGGTGGTGGAAACTTTTCCTTAACAAGTGGTTCACAAGAAACAATAAAGGTAAAATTCTGTCCTCAGTCAACTGGAACAAAAACCGCATCGTTGAATGCTAATGCTGCAGATCCATGTAACGATGTAAGCTCATCTTTAAGTGGTAGTGGTATTGCTCCAACAGGTTCAAAGAGTATTATTGTACATAATGTGGGAGGAGATGAATGGGAAGATGCAACCTGCAAGTTATTTAATAGTTCAGGTACACGATTAGACACAGAATCAACAAATGGTGATGGTGAGGCAACATTCGATGACGATAATATTCCGCTCGGGAGTAATTATTACATTAAGGTTTCAAATGATGGAACACCTCCTTATTCAGGCACCGAAGAATGGGGAAGAACTGGTGATTTTGACTTTACATGCGGATCCAATGATGACGAACAATTCTATCGACATCTTCCATATGGATCAACAGCTGTTTTTTCCTATGATGCAGCAGGTACTCAGCTTATAAACTCATCAACAGATGTTCCTTCAGGATCTACAGTATATATGAATGTGCTTGTAGAGAGTGGCTATGGATCGGAACTCTCCTGCAAGCTATCTACACTGTTGGATATTAATCAATCATCTCCATACAATGTTGCAAATTCTACCCAAACTCACGATATTTCTGCCAGTGGTAATTATCCTTTTCAACGAAGCTTTACTGTAACAGATGAAGGAACGTATTATTATAGTTTGATGGTAGAGTCAAACCCCTTTAATTCATCATCATATGTTAAGACGGACACATGGAATTGGAATCCGGCATTTAATGTTATTCAAGTCTTAGGAAATAAAACCATTATTGTACACAATGGTGATGATTTAATTCAATATGCAACCTGCATATTATTTAATAGTTCTGGAACCATTGTGGATACAGAACCAACAAATATCAATGGTGAGGCAACCTTTACTGATATTCCCCTAGGAAGTAATTATTACATAAAGGTTTCAGTTGATGGAACACCTCCTTATTCAGGCACCGAAGAATGGGGAAGAACAGGCGATTTTAATATTTCTAATGGATCCAATGATGACGAACAATTCTATCGACATCTTCCATATGGATCAACAGCTGTTTTTTCCTATGATGCAGCAGGTACTCAGCTTATAAACTCATCAACAGATGTTCCTTCAGGATCTACAGTATATATGAATGTGCTTGTAGAGAGTGGCTATGGATCGGAACTCTCCTGCAAGCTATCTACACTGTTGGATATTAATCAATCATCTCCATACAATGTTGCAAATTCTACCCAAACTCACGATATTTCTGCCAGTGGTAATTATCCTTTTCAACGAAGCTTTACTGTAACAGATGATGGAACGTATTATTATAGCCTGATGGTAGAATCCAACCCCTTTAATTCATCATCATATGTTAAGACGGACACATGGAATTGGAACCCGGCATTTAATGTTATTCCGCCGCCGCAAATTCAAACTTTATCATATAATGGAAGTGATTACTATATCAATGGAGCTAATGTCCCTTGGAATTCATGTGGAAATGATGTAGGAACACATTATGATTGGGGTCCACTATATCAACCAGACTGGTTCGAATCCACTTTTTCAGATTGTGAAGTACATGGAATCAACACATTGCGTTTATGGTTACATTTTGATGGCCGAACAAGTCCTGAATTCGATGCAAATGGATATGTAACTGGTCTAGATGATAATTTCTTTGATAATTTGGATGACATACTTCTACGGGCAAATAACCACAATATTATGTTAATATTATGTTTATGGTCCTTTGATATGACAAAAGATTTCACAAGCGATGCCGGAATTTATGCTGGATTACATGCTGATCTAATTACAGATGTTTCTAAAACGAACTCTTATATCAATAATGCTCTAATGCCAATGGTTGAAAGATACAGCAATACATGCAACTTATTGGCTTGGGAAGTTATTAACGAACCCGAATGGAGCATGGATATTACTGGGGGTGGAAATACCTCACAAACTGTTCCCGCACAAGATATGCAAAGATTTGTTGGTATGATTGCAGAAGCTGTTCATGAAAACAGCACAAAGATGGTCACAGTAGGATCGGCCTCATTAAAATGGAATTCTGATAAATATGAACCTACGACGACTCCATGCGTTGGTAATTTCTGGAAAGATTCTGAGATTCAATCTGCTTATAATGACCCGGATGCATATCTGGATTTTTATTCAATTCACTATTTTGATTGGATGTCCAGTCCATTTAGTTTTGACCCCTTTAATCTAAACTATCCTTATAGTTACTGGCTTCTTGATAAACCAACAATAATTGAAGAATGTCAGGGAAATAGCAATAACTATTCATCCTCAGATATGATATCAAATGCTACAAATAATCAGTTTATAGGTACAATGTTTTGGTCTGTCAATGGTAATGATGGCAAAGGAACATTCGATGATTTTAAAAATGAAACAAAATCATTTAGGGATGATAATATATCAATTGTTGATTTTGATTGTAGCTTTTCAATTACACTTAACAAGCCTAATTCAAATATTACTGTTAACCAAGGTGATGAAGTAACAATTGATTGGTTTGCTTTTGGAAACTCAAACTCAGCAGTAACAATATACTATGATGAGGATCAAACTTGGAATAATGGTAATGAAACAGTAATAATTAATGGGCAAACAAATATTGGAAGCCATAACTGGCAAACAACTAATGTACCTGAGGGCACCTACTACATTGTTAGTGAAGTTTCTGATGGAAGCAATGGTGTTTATGATTATGCTCCGGGTATGGTAACAGTAGCAGGATACGATATCACAATGGAACTTTACCGCATCTCCGAAGTTGGCCCAAACTCGAATACATCTGATCCGGGCACTGAGAAAACCTCTTTTATTCCCGGCGAAACAGTACGTGTTACATTTAAAACCAAAAACGAAGGTACTGAAGTACCCATACAAACAGTATTAAATATTCAATCACCTAATAATCCTGATATGTATGATAGTAATCCTGGAGAGAACAATACAAACTCCTTACCTGCAGATGGTAGTTGGTATTACTATAGTTTTGATTGGGTGATTCCAGCTGATTATGATGATTTTGGTAGTTGTGATATTGGTGGTAGCATAAGGAACTTTACCGATTTCGATATACTCTACGAAACTACCTGCGTTGGTGCTAATACTGACTTTGAAAATTGCGATTGGGTATTGGAGGATGAGTTTTTTATAGTAGATCCTGAATCATTAAATTGGAGTTCATACATGGCAAATCCTCAAAACACAGGAGGAATGGATTTAGATTTGCCTTTAAACATAATTAATAAATTTACTCCTTCAGAAACACCTATAGGAAGTAGAAACCTTGCATATATTCCCGCACCTTCAATATATGAAAATAAGGCCATATTTATTTCTAATATGAATGGTTTATTATACTGCTATAATATAAATAACGGAAGCCAAATTTGGGTGTCAAATATAAACAGCGGTACAATTCATATTGATTTTTCTTCACAACCTGCTATAAGTAATAACATAGTTGTGGTTGGGTCGGCATCTGATAGAAAAGCACTCGTTGCATTAGATGTAGAAACAGGAAATGAGTTATGGTCTTATGAACTTGATGGAATTGTATGGTCTTCACCAAAGATACATAATCAAAATGTATATATTAATAATGAAGGGTATTTATATTGTTTTGATCTTTTGTATGGATCTTTAAATTGGATGGTTCAAACATATGAGGGTTTAGGTTATCCTTGGGTTACAAGTTATAATACAGGCGGTGTGGCAATTTCAGAAGATGGAAATAGGATTATAGTGCCTTATGGTGGAATAAACACTGTTGATGGGATTTATGAAAATGAAGGAGGAATTGCTTGTTTTAATTGTAATACTCATGAAGCAATATGGAATATCACTTTAAATGGATCAACTAGTTCAACACCTGTTATATATAATGATTTTGTATACTATAATGACTTTGATGACTTGCTAAAGATTGACTTACTATATGAACAATCATCAAATAAAAACTGGATAGAACCATTGATAGCAGGTAATCCAGCAATAATTAATGACAAAATTTTTATTAACAAATTAACAGACGGATATTTTGATATTGAATTGTTTGCTCTTGATTTAAATGGGAACGTTTTATGGGAGTATGACCGAGCCTGGGATCAAAATTATAATAATCCTACAGTCTCTAATAATCTAGTTTTGATTGGAACAGATGATGATTATTTAGTAGGATTAGATCAAAATACTGGTGATGTAGAATTCGAATTTAATATTGTCAGACCATCTAACGCCTCAATAAATAATAACGGTGAAATTGTAGTCCTATCAGGAGTTCCTACATCATTTACTTTTGCTAAAGAAAAACTCTATGTATTGGAGGCATCAGGTGACAATGAATCGCCAACATGTACATTATTAACACCAAATCAGGGTGGTGCATTTAACGGAAATATTTCTATTACTTCAGAAGCAGTAGATAATAATTCAGTTTTCTTTGTGGAGTTTCAATATTCAATTGACAATATAAACTGGAACATTCTACCTGTAGGTATTCAAGATGATCCTTTAAATACTGCAAAAGACTATAATAGCACTGATGGTTGGGGATTTATTTTTAATACTGTTGAAGAAGATGCTGTTGTTGGATTTGCTGGGAATTTAAATGCGCCACAGGTTTGGTTTAGATCAAGATCATCAGATAATTCAGGCAATGTATCACTTTGGGATGTTTGCGATAATTATATATGTGTAGATAATTTAAATCCTAACGAACCTATTATAAATGAGTTATTAGCATGGTATAGTGAAAATACTTCATTTAATATTGATTTTACAGACAATATTAATATCAACACCATCAAATACCAAATAAACTCAAATGATAACACAAACCCATCCAACTGGCATAACCTAACCACAGATGGTATTAATGAAATTACAACTTTCTCAGGAACTGAATTTACCGATGACTGGATGATTAGTAATGCCGATTGGGGTAATTTACTCTTAAATGCTCAAACACTAGGTTGGCATTATGTTTATTTTAAAGTAGAGGATGAAGCAGGCAATGTACTAATTACCTCTAATCAGGAAGAGGCCTTTTGCTTTGGAAAGGATGTTCATCCACCAACAGCGTTTTTCACGTTGCCTGAAGAAGGTCAAGTCATAGAAATACAGGATCCTTATATGCATTGGAGTGTTGCAGATGTATATGCGGGTTTGGAATTAAGTGGAGTGGAAAATATCTTTTTCAAATTAGATGAGGAAGAGGAAATAACTCTGCCCCCCAATACAGGTTTTATTCAGCTTGACGGCCTTGACGAAGGACCTCATACAGTTTATCTATATGCTACAGATATTGCAGGAAACGAAAGTGTTGTGAATGAAGTAAACTTTACAATTGATACCAACATTGATCCTCCTAACCCTTTTGCATTAACTAGTCCTTCTGATGAAATAACACTAACTGATTTAACACCAACTTTCCAATGGGAATCAACAGTTGACCCTGATGGTGGGAGCATAACGTATGAACTTTGGTATGATTACGATCCATCATTTAGTAATAGTACAGAAGAATCTTCTTCGAATAATTATTTTACCCCTTCTTCCAATCTTGTTGATAACTCAATAATTTTTTGGAAGGTAAAGGCAATTGATGATGAAAGTGATATTAGATGGTGCAACGAAACCGATTGGTACTTTATTTTAAATACTCAAAATGATCCACCACTTGCTTTTGGCTTAAACGATCCTGAAGATGAAGAAACCATTTACGATTTATCACCTTATTTTGATTGGACTAATAGTAGTGACATAGATCCAGGAGATGATGTAACCTATTATCTGTGGTTAAGTTTACAACAAAATTTTTCTTCCCCTGATGAATATTCAACTACAAATAGTGAATATTCTCTATCAGACTTAAATCCAAATACAACATATTATTGGAAAGTTAAGGCAGTTGACAATCAGGGAGCCATAACATGGTCAAGTGAAACAGACTGGTGGTTTACAACTCCACCTGTAAATACATATACTATCTCAGGAACCATACTAGATGTCGACAGCAATCCTGTAGAAAATGTAACTGTTACATTTGATGGAGCAGGAGGGGGAGTTGCCACAACAAATGCATCAGGGTACTACGAAATAACAGTAACTCAAGATTATACCGGTACAGCAACGCCCTCAAAAAGCAATTGGTCATTTGCCCCAACTTCGAGACCTTATTCAAATGTTTCTTCGGATATTTCAAATGAAGATTATGTAGGTTCTCCAGACTGCTATGTACATGATTTTGATTGTGATGGTGATGTAGATATTGATGATATTACAATGGCAGCTAATTGTTATGGTACATCCGTAGGTGATGCAGATTACAATAGCATATACGACATGGATTCAGATGGAGATATTGATATTGTTGATATTTCAATTATTGCATTTGATTTTGGCTGGACAGAATAAATAGATTATAACATTAGGACTGATTTTGTAATAAATTTAAAAAATATAATACTATGAAAAAATATACATATTTAACTATACTTTTTTGCTTGTTATTAGTTAATAATGTTTCAGGACAGCAAATGGATTCAATAAATATTCGCGTTGCTGAAGGAAATGGTAATTTTTCAGAAACCACTAGTAGCATTAAAGACACAATTCCTATTATAACACAAGGTGTTGCACAAACAATTAATACCAAACTGTTAAAACAACATGATAATAGAAATCACCAATTATTACCAATCATGATGAATTCTAAACCAAATAAGGGTGAAGTAAATTCTCTCGCAAATCAACCTTATTTCGTGACTAATATCCTTGAAAAATCTTTAAAAGTTAGCTTAAATAATGACAATGATAAAAAGTTTATTAAAGAAAATACAGGAATAGATGGGGGCTCTACAAGAGGATGGAATTCAATTATGTCAGAAGATTTTGAAGGAACTTTCCCAGCTGGTTTGTGGTCAGCTTATGCTGTAGGAGGATATACAGATGCTTATTGGGATGATGCTAGCTGTAGAGCCCATGGAGAGTCATGGTCAGGATATTGTGCAGACAGAGGTACCCAAAGCGTAAGTTGTGGAGATGATTATCAAAATGATATGAAAACTTTTATGCGATATGGTCCTTTTGATTTATCAGATGCTAATGATGCATATTTAGATTTTTATTGGTGGGCTAATACAGAATCTGGATTCGATTATTTTAAGGTAATGGCTTCAATAGATGGGACTAATTTTTCAGGTGTACAATGGTCTGGGGATAATTCATCATGGAATCAATATACTTTCGATTTAACTGATGTTGGTAGTTTAGGAAATTTATGTGGCTATTCTCAGGTGTGGATTACATTCGGTTTTCAGAGCGATGTTTCTATTACTCGACCTGAAGGTGCTTATGTAGATGATATTGTGTTATGGAAAAATATTGCATCAGGAACACAAGATTTAGAACTTACTGGAGGAAGCTTCAGTCCAAATCCAATAATAGAAGATGGTTCTTTATACATTGATGCACAATTCACAAATAATGGTGATGGTGCAACAAGTAGCTCAGAGATACAATATTATCTATCTACAAACACCATCATTTCTCCTTCAGATTGTTTGTTAGGGAATGGGTATGTAACACTCAACCCAGGGCAAACTGGGAACGACACTATTACTGTACATATGAGCGGTATAAGTTGCGTTAGTCCTGGTACATATTATTTAGGAGTTTATTCTGTTGATGAAAGTGACGCGTGGTATTGGTCAACGCCGCTGGTTATTAATTCTTCACCACCATTGGAATACACTATTACAATATCATCAAATCCTGCTAACGGAGGCACAACAAGTGGAGGTGGTTCATATGAGGATGGATCACAATGCTGTGTAACAGCAGCAGAATATTCTGGGTTTACTTTTAGTCATTGGGAAGAGAACGGCTCAAATGTATCTTCTAGTAGCCCTTATTGTTTTACCGTTACTGGTAATAGAAATTTGGTAGCCATTTTTAATCCGGTTGTAAATTATTTTACAATAACAACTTCATCTAGCCCAAGCAATGGAGGAACAACCAATGGAGGAGGAACAATTGAAGAAGGTACTCAATGCTGTGTAACAGCAGCAGAATATTCTGGGTTTACTTTTAGTCATTGGGAAGAGAACGGGTCTAGTGTATCATCCAGTACCCCATACTGTTTTAATGTTTCGGGAGATAGAAATTTGGTAGCTATATTTATAGGACAGTCATCAACTATTATACAATTCCAACCATCTTCTCAAACAGTAAGTACAAATACCTCTTTTACAACGGATATAAAAATAATTGATGTTCAAAATCTGGGAGGATTTGAATTAGAGATTAATTATGACCCTACACTTCTTCAAGCAACAAGTATTACATTAAGTGCCTTTTTAGAGAGCACAGTACGAACTTCATTTGAATTAAGCAATAATATTGATAATAGTACTGGTTTAATAGAATATGCAATTGCAACATTAGGCGCAACACCTGCGGGAGCTAATGGAAATGGCGTATTAATCACTATTGAATGGCAGTCAACTAGTACTCTTGGAACAACAGATTTGGAATTGCAAAATGTTCAAGTAACACGGGCAAATGCAAGTGCAACTTTAATCCAAACAACCTTGGAAAATGGAACGGTAACAATAGCTCCTTCGGATAACCACTTCACCCCAATCTGGACAGGATACCCATATCAACCAATGAGCATATTATTAAGTAGTGCTACTATTGATGCAACAGACCTGAGTGTTGGTGATGAGATAGGAATTTTTGATGTTGATGGATCAGGAAATGAAATATGTGTTGGGGTTGGATTGGTTAACCAAACAATAACTTCTGGAACACCACTTACAATTACGGCATCTACTGATGATCCAAACACAACCGAAGTTGATGGATTTACTACCGGAAATACAATTAACTATAAAGCATGGTCTACGGCAGCACAAGAGGAATATTCAAACTATGAGGCAACTTATAACCAAGCGCTTGATATGCTATTTACCCCTCTGGGAACATCTTTAGCTGATGTTGAATTTCTCACAACTGTTACCCAAACCATTGTACTAAATGAAGGTTGGAATATGATGTCTTTCTATGTAGAACCAGATGATATGAATATGGTAAGTATTGTTCAACCGATTATAACTTCCGGTGAGCTATTAAAGGTAATTGATGAGGCAGGTGGTTTTATTCAGGATATCCCCGGAGTAGGCTGGATGAACACCATAGGTGATATGGCAAATACTGAAGGATACTATATTAAAGTATCAAATAATTGTACTCTTGAGGTAACAGGAATGCCTGTAGTTTTACCATTTGACATCCCATTAAATGATGGTTGGAATATTATGGGTTATCCCAAAGAGCAATCACAAGAAGGCTTATCTGTGGTACAAGTATTAATAGATGCAGGTGAATTAATCAAAGTGATTAACGAAGCCGGTGGATTTATCCAGAATATACCCGGAGTAGGGTGGATGAATACTATTGGCAACTTTGAACCAGGAGAGGGCTATTATATTAAAGTTAATGCTAATACTAGTCTAACTATTAGTTCCTCAAGAGGTGCGTTACTTGCTCCTGATATTCCGTCTCCTATTCCATTGAAGTATTTCAAACAGTCATTTAACAACAATCCATATTCTCCAATGAATGTTGTTGTTACAGATTTACTATTAGATAATATAGTTTTAAAAGCTGGTGATGAAATAGCTGTTTATGATGGTGAACTATGCGTTGGTGCAAAAGTAATTAATGAGGAGCCCAATCTACTACTTTCTATAGTTGTTTCTGCTGACGATCCGCTAACAGATATTATTGATGGATTTACAGAAGGTAACAGTCTTAGTTTTAAGTATCTGTCATCTGATCTACTACAGCCGGTAGATATCTACCATGAAAAAGTATCTGGGAGCGAATTGTTCAAACCTTTGGAAACCTTGGTTTGTAAGCTGGTATTATTGCCAAATGGCATTGATGAACTTCCATTAGAAACTGTGGATTATAAAGTTCGCATTTACCCAAATCCTGCAAAAAACAATACAACTATTGAGATTGATAATTATGTAGATGGACATGTGAAAATTGAAGTAGTCAATATTCATGGAAAAACAATTGATGTATTAAACGATGCAAGCATGGCCAAAGGGTCTTATCAATTGCAATATGATGTTTCTATTGTCCCTGCTGGTATATACAATATCCGGCTTATACATAGTTCATTAAATAATTCATCTGTTAGTAATTATAAATTAATTATAACAAAATAGTTGCTGTAACTGAGGCTGTTGCCAATTGAGTGATAGCCTCAGTTTTTTTAAGACTATCAATTTTTAAAATCAAACATACTTTAATATTAAATTTTTAAAACTCATTCAATGAAAACACTAAAAAAATTAATTCAGAGATTCCTATCAATCAAATCAACCTTAATCTCAACCTTAATCTCAACCTTAATCTCAACCTTAATCTTTACCTCATTCTTATCTCTTCCCTTAACATCCCAAAACTACATTACCGTCGACCATAACGGAACACCAACCCTTTACGATGACCTCCAAACAGCAGTGGATACTGCCCAAAGTGGGGATTATATATATGTGCCGGGAGGAAGTTATAATGTTTCAACGTTATATATCGATAAAAAACTCACAATAATTGGTGCTGGGCATTACCCTGACTCAACTTTAGCAACAAATTATACAAACATTGAGGGGAGTATTAGATTTAAAACAGGTTCGGACTCAACCATTATTGAAGGATTGTATATTACCCAAAATGTCGTTTTTGGAGTAACTGTTACTGATTCAATGTATAACATATCAATCATTAGATGTAACTTTAGTTACTTAGCATTGAATTATTATGCAATGACAACTACTCTTGGCAAAACAAGTAATAATTTCATTAGTGAAAATATTATACGTGGTAAAATTTATGGCGGAGAAACAGTAAACAACTACTTTGAAAAGAATATTATAGCTGGTTCAATCTATGATTTCGAAAGCAATAATTGCTTTACTAATAATATATTCTTAAACTTAAAAAGTAATTACACAGACTACCTTTTTAATGATATTGATAATGCACTTTTTAAGAACAATATTATTTTGGACACTTATGGAGGTACATTCCAATCTTCTAGTACATCGAATTGTACATTTAATAATAATTTATTGGTGAATGGATTTTCAAGTTACTTTGGAGTTGGCGGTTCCAACTCAAATTCAAATAATGTAGGTGTTGCAAATATTGATAGTATACCACAGGATAGTATTTTTATAAATCAAAGCGGGCATTCCTTCAATTATTCCCACAACTACCATCTAAAACCGACATGCCCAGGCATTGGCGCCGGAGATGACGGAACCAATATTGGCATATATGGCAGCGGAATACCCTATAAAGAAGGTGCTGTACCCTCCAACCCCCATGTTCGATCGTTTTCGATTATAGTTCAGGATAATGATATTCATGTAGAGGCCGAAGTAGCCGCACAGGACAGGTAAAAAAGGAGGACTCTCATGAAAAGGCTATGGATATTTCTAATGATATTGCCTTGTTTATTATCTGCACAACCGGGCGATTTAACGCACTACGAATATTGGTTCGATAACAATATTTCGGCTAGGGTAATTATTACCATTAACCCCTATGAAACTCTAAACTTAAATGCTTTTATTTCATCACAATCATTACCCCAAGGCCTGCATACATTCCACATCAGGTTTAAGGATTCTGATCAAAAGTACTCTCAAACTCAGTCATCATATTTTTATCATGATGATAATGCAAGTGATTCGACCAATAAAATAACCGAATATGAGTATTGGATTGATGATGAATATGCATCTAAGACCTTAAACTCTATAACACATGCAAAAACCTTAATTCTGGATGAAACTTTCAACTTCGATTCCATAAGCAGGGGCTTGCATACTTTTAATATTAGGTTTAAAGATTACAATCAAAATTGGAGTCAACCTCTTAGTAAATTAATTTACAAGATTCCCAATACACTTGATTCGAACAATATAATTACTGAATATGAATATTGGATTGATGATGAATATGCCTCAAAGACCTTAAACACTATTACACCAGCAAAAACCTTTATTCTGGATGAGATCTACAACTTCGATTCCATAAGCAGAGGTTTGCACACTATTAGTATTAGGTTCAGGGATGTTAACCAAAATTGGAGTCAGCCTCTCAGTAAACTAATTTATAAGATCCCTAATACACTCGATTCCAATAATATGATTACCGAATATGAATATTGGATTGATGATGAATATGCCTCAAAGACCTTAAACTCAATAACACCAACTAAGACTTTTATTCTGGATGAGACCTACAACTTTGATTCTATAAGTCGCGGCCTTCATACTATTAATTTTAGGTTCAAGGATGTTAACCAAAATTGGAGTTCTGCTCAAAGTAAACTTTTCTACAAGATCCCTAATACTCTCGATTCGAACAATATGGTTACCGAATATGAGTATTGGTTTGATGATAATTATAGTTCAAAATCGGCAGTTAGTATTTCACCTACAATAACCCTAATACTAGATGAAATAATAAACGTTGATTCAATAGTTCGAGGTTTACATACTTTTCATATTCGATTTAAAGATGTAAACCAAAGCTGGAGTGCATTATTAAATAAAGTATTCTACAAACAAATAACAGTTCCAACTCTGTCAAATGATATTGTTGCGTACAGATATTGGTTCAATAACAACGAATTATCAATTCAATATACAAACCTGGTAGTTCCGGTAAATCCATTAAATCAAGTTCTTACTATTGAGATTCCCGATACTTTGGGTTTTGGAACTCATCAAATAACACTGCAGTTTAAGGATTCTACAAACCTATGGAGTATTTCCATAACAGAAGACTTTATTTACACTGTAACCACACAGGATATTGCCCTAAATACTGGGTGGAACATCATGTCGTTTTATGTTACACCTGACACAATTGGAATGATCGACATAGTTCAACCATTGGCCGATTCATCAACACTTATTAAAGTTGTTAATCAAACTGGTGGATTAATACAGGAAATTCCTGGTCTTGGCTGGATAAATACCATTGGCAATATGTCGAATGCCGAAGGCTATTACATTAAAATGATTACAGATGATACACTTGTAGCTGATGGAAGGTTTGTTGATTTACCTTATTCTATCCCTCTACAAACAGGCTGGAATATGATGGGGTATCCCATACAAACTAACCAAAGTGCCATTATTGCTTTACAAACTCTTATTAGTAATAGTACTTTAATTAAAGTAGTTAACGAAGCAGGTGGTATTATTCAAAATATACCCGGAGTAGGATGGTTAAATACTATTGGGAACTTTTATGCTGATGATGGTTATTATATAAAAGTAGCTGCAAATGACACTTTAATTCTTAATGAAACATTTGTAAAGGCAACTGAGCAATTCAATGAAAACTACGAGGGCAATTATTATGTAAGAAATAGCACAGGAAATCCCTACCTACCCATGCATATTGTAGCAACGTTTAACAACAATATAAACTTATTTGAAGGCGATGAACTGGGAGTTTTTATTAATGATGTTTGTATTGGATCATCTTATGTTATTGATCCATCTTCACCAGTAGTTACATTCCTAACGACAGATGATCCCACAACAGAAATAATTGATGGAGGAAAGTCTGGAGATATTATGACTTTCAAATTATTTCACTCGGGTAATGAATACGAACTTCAGTGTGAAAATCATAATCCACCCGACTTGAAATATATACCTCTCGAAACAGCAATTCTAAAACTTACCGCTGTTGGTTTGGGTGACGATGAGATACTAGATGATAGTTTTTATGTGAGCGAAGCCATTCCAAACCCAATGAGGGAAAAAGCCAATATACAATTGCATATTCCTCAACCTGGAAATTTAAAAATCACAATGATTGACCTGAGAGGAGTGGTGGTTAAACAACTATTTGAAGGTGAGACTGATGCTGCTAATAGAGAAGTTTCAATTTGTGGCAGTAACCTTAACTCAGGTATGTATTTTATACTTATTGAATATAAAAATGATAATTATATGAAAAGAGTGTTAAGAAAGGTTGTGCTAACAAAGTAATATGAGTCGGAAAAATAGTATAACATAGGGTTTGATTGTTTGTCATTCTGAACGCAGTGAAGAATCTCTATTTGGGGTAAACTACAAGTATGGAGATTCTTCGTTTCACTCAGAATGACAAATATTTCAATACCTTCTTGCGCAAGTCTGAAGCGTAATCATGTGGGTGAGGACTTGTGCATACAATAAACAAATTGAAATATATATGACAAAATAATATGAGAAAGTTAGTATACATATTTGCATTAATCTTAATTGGAGGCACACTAAACGCCCAATCCAATATCCAGAATATCAACTATCCTGATCAACACAACCCTGAATACGTAAACGGTGATATCCTAATCAAATTCAAATCCATTCCAGGGCAAAAGCAAGCTGTTGAGCAAGTAAAAACTCAACTAATCAGTAGTTACAAATCTAATGTTGTTAAGCAATGGAAGATGGGAGCCGAACACTGGAAAGTTGACACTCTGGTATCCAATTACAATTTTAGTAACATTCTTGACTCACTCAATTCAAACTCATTTGTAGAATATGCTGAGCCCAACTATATAATTAGGGCAGATGTAATCCCCAACGATCCAAGTTTTGGAGATCAATGGGCATTAAACAATACCGGGCAAAGTGGTGGTACACCTGATGCTGATATTGATGCAGTTGAAGCATGGGATATCACAACAGGAGACACCAATATTGTTGTGGGGATAATTGATACAGGCATCGATTATGAACATGAAGACCTGGAAGATAATATATGGACAAACTGGGATGAAATTCCCAATAATGGTATAGATGACGACAACAATGGCTATATCGATGATATACATGGTTGGGATTTTTACAATAATGACAATGATCCTATGGATGACTATTTTCATGGAACTCATGTTGCTGGTACAATTGGAGTTGTCTCTAATAATGGAATTGGTGTTGCAGGGGTAGCCTGGAAGGTTCGGATGATGGCATTGAAGTTTATGGACGTTGATGGATATGGGTCAATCAGTGGGACAATCAGTGGAGCAGTTAGTGCGGTTGAATATGCAACCGCAAATGGAGTTAAACTGACAAACAATAGTTGGGGAGGAGAAGTTTATTCTCAAACTATGTTTGATGCTATTGCATCTGCTAATACAGCAGGTGTCCTTTTTATTGCTAGTGCTGGGAATGACTATGCGGATACAGATATAAATCCTCATTATCCAGCTTGCTATGACCTTGAAAATATAATATCGGTTGCATCTACTGACAGGAACGATAGTTTATCTGGATTTTCTAATTATGGATTAAATACTGTCGACATTGCAGCACCCGGTTCAGTAATTTATAGTACAATGCCAAATAATACGTATGGAAATCTAAGTGGCACTTCAATGGCTGCTCCACATGTTTCTGGTACAGCTGTATTAACTTGGGCTGCTTTCCCAGGGTTTAATCATCATCAAATCAAACAGCAGTTACTTGGGAGTGGTGACCAACTTGAAAACCTGACAGAAGAAGTTTCTACCAGTTGTAGAGTGAACGCATTTAATGCAGTAGTTGATACAAATTTTCTTCCACTTAGCGTGACCCCAAGAGAATTGAATTTCTTAGTAGCCATTATAGGTACTCAAAGCAATCCTCAAAAAATTATTTTAACTAATATCCTTAACAGTACTTTAACCATAGATTCGATTATGGTTGAAGATGGGTATTTGATTAGTAAAGCAGGTACATATTCTTCTAAAATAACATTATTTAATATTAATTCACAAGAGTCTGATTCGATAAATGTAGTATTTAACCCAGGTTCTCCTGGTTCATATTCGAAGCAATGTAATATCTATTATACTACTAATTCTGCGACTAAAAAGATCCAAATTAATCTCTTTGGTTATGGCACAACATCTGGTACACTCATCCCTGGGGGGGATGTTTCAGGAATTTGGGACTCTATAAATTCACCATATTATATTTTAGGTGATATTAATGTCTCTACAAATCAAACATTAAAGGTAAATCCGGGTGTAGAAGTATTATTTGCAGGACATTTTAAGCTTGAAGTAGAACCATTCTCGCATTTAATTGCAAAAGGAAATCAATCTGATAGCATTACATTTAGTTCTTTAAACAAAAACAATGGCTGGCATGGTATTCGTTTTTACAATGATACGATTACGGACACTCTTCAATATTGCATATTCTCAGATGCAAAAAAAACTGACGGAGTACTATTTTATGTGCCTTTTGATAATGCTGACGCTTTTGGAGCAGCAGTTTACATTGAATCAGAAGGGTTCTACTATACAACCAAAGTAATAACGAATAATACTTTTAAATCTAATTCTACATTGGTTGCTGCAGCTGGTGGTGCATTAGCCTGTTTCTATGGAAGTATTGGTTTGCTTTTGAGAGATAATAATTTTGTAAAGAATGAGAATGGAGCTGTTTATATAGAAGGTAGTAGAGACGTTGTAATTTTTAACAATTATTTCTGTGGTAATACAGGTACATGCATTGGTGTTCAACATGATTGCAATGTAATAATTGCAAATAATATTATTGCCTATAATGGTGTTGGTGTTTGTGGTCAAGGTGGAATATATTGCTGGGGAAATGCAAAAGTAAGTAGTGTAAATAATACAATTATTAATAATAGTACTGGTTTAGGCTGTACTTCTGGTGGTGAAATATACCTATGTAATACGATTTTAACTGGTAATGGAACCCAAATATCTGCATCTAACAGTCAAAATATTCATGCATTCTACTCAAATATTGCTGGTGGATACCAAGGTAGTAATATTATTGATACAGATCCGCTTTTTATTAATAATCCTGGAGGAATTGGTGCAATATTCTATGATGAAAGCATTGATTTACATTTAAATACAAACTCCCCATGTATTGACCAAGGCGACCCAGGTTCGCTTTATCTAGATGAGGATTCTACCTGGAATGATATGGGTGCCTATGGTGGTAGTGGATTGATATTCGGTTGTTCAAATATCAACTTCAAGAAGATGGGCACACGTACGATGGGGTTTGGGGATAATAACCTTGATTTTTCCATGAGAATTTTCAATGGACGTGATGACCCCTTTACAATAGAAAATTACTTCACTGAAACCATTGATTATTTGCTTCCTAACAGCAATGATAGTTTGATTATAGATTCACAATATTTAAAAGATTTTATTATCAGGTTTAAACCAAACCAGGCTGATACTTTGCGGGATACTGTTACTTTAATCAGTACCGATTTTTATGATACGACACCAGGTAAGATTTCTTTATGCGGGATTGGAGTTGATGCGACAGTTATCTCAGGTTATGTTTTTGGAACCCTTGGAGGAGTAGATTCATCCTATTTAGTAGCAGATAATCTTACTGTTCATGGTTTTGATACTTTATTTATAGAACCAGGAACAATATTATATTTTGCAGATGATGCAGGTTTTTATGCTGCGGGATATCTCTATGCAAGAGGAACACGCAATAATAAAATAACATTTACGAGGCTTAATAGTGAATGGCCTGGTATCAATATTCAAGATGGTGAGCTTACATTTTGTGTTGTAGAATACTCCAATCAAAGTGGTATAACAAGTGGTACCTGGACTAATGATTATGAAATTAATAATTGCATAATTAGAAACAACTCTTCGCGCGGTTTATATATGAGATCAAATGATAACCCAAAAATTTCTAATAACTTAATATTCAATAATGGAAGTTCCGGGATTTCAACCTTCCAAAATGCAGAGCCAATTATAGCTAATAATACCATTACAAAGAATGGATATGGAGGTATACAAATATATCCTGGATCCAATCCAATTTTAATTAATAATATTAATTGGGGGAATAATTGGTCAAATACAACCATTGACCCTCATTTTGTTGATTATGCAAATAATGATTTTCATCTCTCATCTTCATCCCCTTGTATTGATGCGGGTATTAATGATTCAGTCTTTTCTTCAACTGACTTAGATGGAAACTTTAGAATCTGGGATGGTGATACTAATGGTATTGCTATTGTAGATATGGGTGCTTATGAGTATGGTTCACCTGAAGCCCCAGTACAAGAAATTGAGTTGGATCAGGGATGGAATATATTTTCTTCCTATGTAGAACCTTTGTTTAATGACATGTTGGATGTACTAGATCCAATGATCTCATTATCATTTTTAATTAAAGCTATTGACGAGTCAGGTGGCTTCGTTCAGTATATTCCAGGTATGGGCTGGATGAATACGATTGATGACATCGAAAATACCGAAGGATATTACATTAAGGCAACGGATAATACCAGCTTTTCAATGGTTGGAACTAGTGTTGCTTTACCATTTGATATCCCACTACAAACTGGATGGAATATTATGGGTTATCCCGTAAGCACTTCCCAAGATGCTATGACTGTAATTAATCAACTAATTACACCTGATAGTACTTTAATTAAAGTAATAGATGAGGCAGGTGGTTTTATTCAATACATACCAGGCTTTGGCTGGATGAATACTATTAATAGTTTAACTCCTGGTGAAGGATATTACATTAAGGTTAATGCAAATGATACTTTAATTTTATCAGAACCATCAAAAGCATATACTCCTACACAAAAACCGAAAATTTCAAAACCCGGTTATTTCCTCTCAAATAACTTAAACCCATATAATCCTATGAATTTTGTTATTACCAAAATAGTTGGTGAAGGATTTGATGTGGAAGATGGTGATGAAATTGCTGTTTATGATGGAAATATTAAAGTTGGAAGTGCGATAATAAACACAAATTACAAAGGATTACAATTAATAACTACCAGGGCAGATGATCCATTAACTGAAATTATTGACGGTTTTATTGAAGGAAACAATATTTTATTTAAATACTGGGATAAAAGCGATAATGCTGTATATAACAATATAAAACTTGATTATTCTTCAGGAGATAGCTTATTCATAAATTTAGAAACATTTGTTGGTGAGCTTAAAATATTTACTACAGAAATACAAGAAATTGAAATTCCTGAAACCATATATTTAGGACAAAATTATCCTAATCCTTTTACTAATGAAACAATTATTGAATACGGTATTACTAATGAAGGAAAAGTATTGCTAAGCATCTATGATGTTTCAGGCAGAGAAGTAAAAACACTGATAAATAAACACCAAACCCAAGGAAATTACTCAGTAACTTTTGATAGATCAACATTAAAACCGGGTGTTTATTATTATGAAATTATTGTGAGTGATAATGGTGTTATTTTTAGTGATGTAAAGAAGATGATTGTTGAATAAAAATAAATCTTAGTATTAATTTAAAATTATATTTTTATGAAAAAATCTTTAACAATTCAATTGCTTATATTGATATTAGTATTATTTGTATCAAATGTAAGCATTGCTCAACATTTTTCAACTATTTGTTCAGGAAATCCCTCCTAACCAATGAATATTATTGTCCAAAATGCAACAATTGACGGAATAGATATGGAATCAGGTAATGAAATTGCAGTATTCGATATTGGTGATGAAGATGGTTAGAAATAATTCACATATTTAAAGCTAATAATAAACATAATGATAGATCCTAAATATTAAAAATTGAATGTTTAGAAAAAATGGATTCATTTTATAATGTATCAATCTTAAATAAATAGTAAATAAAAATCTTACATATGAAAAAGTTTTTAACTTTTACCTTCCTATTGTTTTCAATGTTCACTTATTCTCAAGTGCCTACAAATGATGAAGTAAAACAGATTGCAACAGGCTTTCTAAATCAGAGGCATTTAAGGCAATCTTTAAAATTAAAAAGTACCATTAAGAAAGAATTTAATGAAATAAAACAAGTGGAATATGAAAACAAACTACTTTACAATGTTGTAGAACTTGAACCAAAGGGTTTTGTTATTATTTCAAATGATAAAAGTATTGACCCGATATTGGCATATTCTGAATATTCTAATTATGAATATTCTCAAGACACGACAAACATCCTTTTTCAGATGCTTGTATATGATCTAAACAATAGAGATGATTCCGAAGGGAAAACCAATAAATGGGATAGAGAACTCATTAATTTTAAATCTACCACAGATTCGGATTTTTATCAATGGCCAGAAGAAGGTAGTACATCAACCGGAGGCTGGATTGAAACAACGTGGGACCAACACTCTCCTTATAACGATATGTGTCCATTAATTAATGGAGACAGAAGCCCCGTTGGCTGCGTTGCAACAGCCTTGTCAATGATTATTGATTATAATAAGTCTATTGGCGGTTTTCAATTGAATGATGAAGATAAATATGTTTCAAATTTTACAGGTGATATATACGGTAGACCAAAAACTAGAATTGATGATGACTCAACGTTTAGAGACTTCCCGTCTTTTTACAAATTAAACCAATATCTTGATTCCATTGACTTTAAGTACGAAAATGACGGAACTCTCAATGATGTGGAATTAGCAGCATTAAATTTCACTTCAGGGATTCTTGTAAAGATGAATTATAACGAGACTTCTTCTGGTTCATTTACAATGTCAGTTAAAAGTGCACTTCAAAGTCTAGGATATTCAAATGCGGAGTGGTTAAGAAAACCTGGTTATAATAATGGCATCGACACAATTTATGCTTTTGATTATGGTAATATTATTTCAAATGTTATTTCAGGATATCCAACATTCTTAGGTTTATTTGGACATGCAGTAATTATGGATGGTTACAACTCAGATGGTTATTTACACCTTAATTTTGGTTGGGGTGAAAATAGCAGTATAGGCAACATACAAGATGCTTGGTATTTAGTAGATAGTTTTCCAAGGTTTAAGGGTATAGCGGAAGTAATAGTTGATATAATTCCTGATAATGAAAAAGTAAGGTTTTCCAAAAAAAAGCTCGCTTTCTCTGATATTTATAACTCATCTAAAAATGAAGTATTTATTTATAATAGGATGAGTAATAATAATTTTACAATAAATGCACCAACTAACTTCCAAGTATCTATAGACTCTGTAAATTATTCTAATCAATTAATTGACATATCGATATTAGATTCAATAAAAATTTTTATAAGATATAATGGAACTAGCCTTCAAACTGATTTTTTGAGAGTTATTCCAGATGACGGCAAAAATTTCTCGCTTGAATTAATTGGCTGTAAAGATGCTATCATATATACAGACTCAAGCATTTCCAATATAATAAATGACACTTTACATCCATATATTTTTCTCGAAGATTTGACTCTAAATAACGATGATTCATTGAGAATTGAAGCAGGCGTAAATTTCATGTTTTATAAAGATAAGCGATTTTTTGTAAATGGCACTTTGGAAACTAATGGATTACCTAATAAACTGGTTGTTTTCACGGCTATTGATCCTTTGACAGGATGGGGAGGAATTCAAATAAATGGATATAGAAGCAAATTCAATTATTCATATATCTCAAATACAAGAACAACAAAAGGCCCATTTACTTCTGAAGAGGATAGAATGTATGGTATTTCGGGTAGTAATATTGAAATAGAAAATTGTTATTTTATAAATAATGAAGTGGCTATTAATTGTCAGTATAACTGTTCGGTTACCGGTTCTATTATTTCAAACAATGTAATAGGAATAAGTTCCAAAATGGCTACAAATTGTAATATTGATTTTTGTACTATCACAAATAATTTAGTCGGTTATGAATCTTGGGTTGACGGTACGGATACTGTATCTAATTCTATTTTATTTAATAATAAGCAAAATAGTTATGAAGATTTCAACATATTTATGAATTGTTTATTAGAACAAGATCCATTTTTTGTTGACTCATTATTATTTAAAACAATAGAATTTAGTTCAATCCCTGATAATTGGAATATTTGTGTAAACTCGAAAGCGAAAAATTCAGGAAGAATATATAAAGAATTACCAGAATATGATATTTCTGGTAAACCTAGGATTTTTGGAATGTTCGCCGATATTGGAGCTGTTGAAAATCAAACATCAGCTAGGTCAATCGCATTTAGCCAATTCGATTTGCTAGAAACAAAAATGACCAAAATTGGAAGTTCTTCAATTGATACATTAATTATTTACAATGCAGATAATGAATTGTTATCCGTAGATAGTATCTATTTCAAAAAAAATGAATGTTTTTCAATCAGCAATTTCACGAATAATACAATTGAACCATATGATTCCTTAATAGTACAAATTATTTTTTCCCCAGATTCAATGGCAATTCTTAATGATGATCTTGTTATATTATCAGATGCATTAAATTATCCCGAAAAAAATATAGTTGTCTCTGGTATTGGCATCCCTGATGGCACATTAATTTCCGGATTAATTTCCGGTATTTGGGAAGAAGAATTTTCTCCGTACATCATTATTGATAAAGCGTATATTGAAGAAAATAAGATGTTGATTGTAAAAGAAAATGTAGAAATTTTCTATGCAACTCCAGATCCTATTAATTGCCTAGGTGATTTAATTATCATAGGATCAAATAATAATCAAGTGATTATTTTATCAATTTTTGAAAATGGAAGAGGATTTGAAAGCTCTGAAAACGGAACTAAAATCTATCTTGACCATGTTAAAGCAAGTAATTTTGAACGATTTATTTCTGCAAGTAGAAATGAGATAAACATTACAAACAGTAATTTTAACGAAATAAAGGAAGCATTCTGGTTAATAACAAGTTCATCAGTATTATTTTATGGTTGTAATTTTAAAAACTGTAATTTAGGAATCCGATATGATTATAATTATAATTTCAGTGAATTAGATAAGATTCAAATCAAAAAATGCACATTTGAAGCTTCTAATCTAAGTTTAAGTAGTTCATATAATGATATAATCATTTCGGAATGTGATTTTAAAAATGGCATTGGAAATACCCGCCAAATCGACGTTTACCAAAACAATCCTTTAAAATCTATTTTTATCGATAAATGTAAATTTTATAATTTGACATCCGAACATGTTATTCATGGATGGAATAATAGCTTGGTATTAACGAATAATCTATTTTTTAATAATGGAAATCCTTCATGCCATTCAAATTGCTTAATACTGCACGCAGGAATAGGCTTTAAAGCGTTCAACAATATCTTTGTAAACAATTACTATCCTAACGGAATCTATAGCAGTTTTTACCAGGATAATGAAGCTAATCAGGATTTGTTTTATAATAACATATTCTACAATAATAACAGCGATAAGATTGCTACAATTATTTCAACAATTGATTTAAAATACAATGCATTTACTAATTTCGATGATGAATATGACTCAACAAATATTATTATTGATTCCGATTTCATTAACCCTACTGATACAGTAGGTACCTTATTATTAATTCCAGAATTTGATTGGCATTTAAAAAATGAATCCTTATGCATTGACAAAGGAAATCCTCAAAGTTATTTTAATGACAAAGTTTCTGAATCAGATTCAACTTTAGCTGAGTATCCTGGATTATTGTCAATTAGAAATGATATAGGAGCATATGGGGGTAATTATTTTTATGAAATCAGCGATTCGATATTTCAATTTGTTAATGCAGGTAATAATGACACTATACATGAGAACAATGCATTTGTAACTGTGGGAACAGTTTCATCCCAACAATCTTTTTTCTGGACTACTTCCGGTGATGGATATTTTAATGACAGTACTTTATTAAATGCAACTTACACTCCGGGATTAAATGATATTGCCTCTGCAACAGTAATTCTTAGATTGTTTGCTACTTCATCATCACCTTTTGGAGGCTCTGTATCAGATAGCATGACTTTATTTATTCAATCTACTCAACAGATTGATTTAAATAACGGATGGAATATCATGTCTTTTAATAAAATACCAAATAACTCTAATATGCTATTTATTTTACAGCATTTAATTAATTCAAATTCTGTTATTAAGGTTATTAATGAATATGGAAATTTTGTTCAAAATATACCAGTGTTAGGATGGATGAATACTATTGGTAATATGACCAATACAGAAGGTTATTATATAAAAACGAACATCAATACACAATTGGAATTAATAGGATTACCGATAATCTTGCCTTACGAAATCCCACTTCAAACCGGCTGGAATATGATGGGTTATCCATTGCAAACCGAGCAGGATGCTTTAACAGCATTACAATCGTTGATCAACAACAATACTTTTATTAAAATAGGTAATGAGGCTGGTGGTTTTATACAATATATTCCCGGCCTTGGTTGGATAAACACCATTGGCAATTTTGAGCCAGGGGAGGGTTATTACATAAAAGTAATCTCCAATGATACACTTGTTCTCAATGAAACCTTCGTGAAAACACCACCCCATGAAGATTTGATGCAGGAAGGCCATTATTTCAAAAGAGAAATAGCGGGAAACCCATATCTTCCAATGCACATTGTTGCCACCTTTGATAGCAATATTGAAGTTACCCAAGGTGATGAGCTGGGAGTATTTGTTAATGATGTTTGTGTAGGTTCAAGTACTATTTCAGATCCAACTACTCCTGTTGTTGCTTTTTTGACTACAGACGACCCAACTACTGATATTATTGATGGTGGAATAGAAGGGGAATTGCTTGAATTCAAACTATTACATCATGGTATTGAATACGAGCTACAATATCAGAATCAGGAATTAATAGTTTATAACCTGCTTGAAACAGAAGTGCTTTTATTTACTGCCAATGGATTAGATGTTTTAGATAATGAGATGCTTGGGTTTGTGGTAAGTGAGGTCATTCCTAATCCATTTTCAACAGAAGCCAGGGTTTATATAACCATTCCTGAGAGGGGAACCCTTAAAGTAAGTATAGTTGATTTAAGGGGTGTTTTGGTTAAAAATCTCTTTGAAGGAGCAGTTAAAGCAGAAAAGATAGAAGTGAAGGTTGATGGAAAAGGATTGAACCCTGGGATGTATTTTGTTAGGGTTGAGTATGGGAGTGACAAGTTTAGTAAAGAAATTTTACGGAAGGTTATCATTAATCGACAATAAATAAATTTAATAATATAAATAAGAAATTTAAAATCTTACACCTATGAAAAATATTATTTTAGTAATTGTAGCAATTTTATTAACAACAAATGTTAGTGCATTTACCTCCATTGCTGGGGGTACTATTAACTCAGATTCCACCTGGACATTGGCAGGCTCTCCATACCATATACAAGATGATTTAACAATTGGTAACAATGGAGTGCTTCATATTGAGGCAGAAGTTGTCATAAAATTCAAATATGAATCTCCATATAAAGTTGGTTTAATTATTAACGGAGTGCTTGATGTACAAGGAACGGCAATAAATCCTGTTGTATTCACGTCTGAACGAGATGACAGCTGGGGCGGCGACTCCAATGGTGACGGAAATACAACTACTCCAGCAAAAGGTGATTGGGGTTATATTAAGTTTAGTACAGCATCTAACTTTACAAATACTTTTGAAAATGCGCTTGTTAAATATGCCGGTTATTACTACGCTGGAGGAAATCACTATAACTATGCTTTTTGGATTTATGGAGCATCAACAAATGTTATTGTGCAAAATTGCTCGTTTACTGATTCATATGATCAAACAATCAGAATAGATAATGCAGTTACTGATATTCAAAATAATAGTATTTCAAATTCAACTTCGTGGGCTATCTATGCAAATAACACAACCGGAGACTTGTCTTCTAATGTTGTTGACAATTGTGGTAATGGATTATATTACAAAGCATCAAGTACAACAGGAGACCTTGTTAATAATACTGTAAGCAACTGTAGCGGCGATGCCATATACTACGAAGGCAATGGAAATTCTACAGCAACAATTTCAGGAAATGCAATTTCAAATTCCATAGATGCCATTGTTACTGATAATACCGGGAACATCAATATTTTGAATAATCAAATATCAAATAACAACTATCCTTTTTCTCAATACAATTATTCATTTCCGGTTTACACAGGAAATGTATTAACAGGCAATACACAGAATGTAATCGCCATAAAAGGCAATATTAATTATGTAGGTTATCCAGTTACAGAAACTTTGGTTAACGTACAAGGATTGAATATGCCCTATCTAATAATAGACGACTTAACAATTGGTAATAATATTACCCTATCTATTCCAGAATCAATGGTTATAAAATTCAAATATGAATCTCCATATAAAGTTGGTTTAATTATTAACGGAGTGCTTGATGTACAAGGAACGGCAATAAATCCTGTTGTATTCACGTCTGAACGAGATGACAGCTGGGGCGGCGACTCCAATGGTGACGGAAATACAACTACTCCAGCAAAAGGTGATTGGGGTTATATTAAGTTTAGTACAGCATCTAACTTTACAAATACTTTTGAAAATGCGCTTGTTAAATATGCCGGTTATTACTACGCTGGAGGAAATCACTATAACTATGCTTTTTGGATTTATGGAGCATCAACAAATGTTATTGTGCAAAATTGCACCTTCTCTGATATTTATGATATTGGTATTTATTCTGCTAACTTATCTTCAGATAGTTTCCTACAAATAGATGATGTAATCATTAAAGATTGTAGTGGGCATGGAATATATTTACAAAACTCAAGTAGCAATAATGTATTTATCAAAAATGTTATTTCACAAAACAATAATTATGGTCTTTATCTAAATAATGCAGATGCAACAATTGATGCTTGTGGTTTTTCGGATAATAATATTGGTCTTTATGTTTATGGAAACACTAACCCCATAATCGTCAATTCATACTTCCTCAATAACAGTAATATTGGCCTATGGGTAGTAGGTAGTAACAGCAATCCAATGCCAATAATTAACGACAATAATTTTGCTAATAATTTAAATTATAACATTAAACTCGAAACATATAATAACCCTGATACCACTGTAGTAAATGCCCAAAATAATTGGTATAATACAACAGACTCAGCAACTATTGTTGCTAAACTTTATCATAATCCTAATCACTCATCCTCCGCAACCTTAAATTGGATTCCTTATGCAATGGAAGAGAATGTTGTACCTGCTTCTATATATTGCCCTGCTGATATTAATATGGATACTGAAGTTAACGGAGTAGATCTTGCTTTGCTGGGTTTTTCATTTGGTCAGGACACAAGCGGTTTGTATTATAATACTGATGCTGATATTGATATAAGTGGGCGTGTGGACGGATTCGATTTGGCCATACTGGGCTTAAACTTTGGTCATGTTGGTAATTGTATTAGCCCAGCTGGTTCATATTTTAGCAGGTCTCTACCTGAAATTTCCATTGAGTCCAATTCCAAAGTAGTAAGTGTTGGAGATACCCTTACTGTAAACTTTTTGCTCAATAGTTTTGATCAACCATTTGCGTTTATAACCAACATAACGGTTAATTCAAGTATGTTGGATTTTTGCAATGCCTATGCTGGAGATATGCTTTCAGAAAATGGCAACTGCCAAACATCCATAATGCAATCGGGTAACGACAATTACAGAATGTTAGGAGTTACCAGAATGGATGTAGAACAAAAATTATCAATATCTGAAGGAAGTTTGCTAAAAATAAAATTTATCAAGAAAGCAGAAAATTTTGTTCTGAGAGATGCCTTGGGCCTCTCAAAACCTTTACTATTGAATGGCTTTGGCGAATGGGCAGATGTGATCAATATCATCTATGGAGATCCAACAGGTATAGATGTAGACTTTTTAGAAAATGGAGTTAAGATTTTCCCTAACCCATTCGATCATCAATTAACCATTGAATTCTCACTTAAAGACAAGGCACATGTTAAGTGCTATTTAACAAATCTTGTTGGACAGGTAACTTATGTGATTCAGGAAAAAGATTGCAGTGCAGGTGATTTTCGTTGTATGGCAGATGTTTCTTCCATACCCAAGGGCATGTATTTACTTGTTTTCGAGTCTGACAATATACACTTGACCAAAAAAATTATTCACCAATAAAAAACTAACGACCATGAGAAATAATATAATCTATTTATTGGTACTTTGTTTAGTTGGGGTTTTATATTTTAATCAAGTTGTTTATGCTCAAAGTGGACAAAAGGTTGTGGTAACCATATTACCTGAAAATCCTGATAAGCAAACGAAAAGTCGGTTTTACGATAGTGAACCCATTCTGAGATCATATAATATGATTTTTAACACAGAAGACCAAATAATTTCACTTTTTGATAATAATAATGACCCTATTCCGCAAGAGGATTTAAGGAATATCTCACTGATATCCTTATCAGGGGGTGACGTTGGTGGGTTTAATGATATCAACGCCGGAAATTTAATATTTCAAATTGTAAGTAACGATGGTGGATTGACCTGGTTGATGAAAAAAATTGTTGCTATGGAAATAGATCAACTCTTTCAGCTATTAGATCAAAATGTTTTGCAAACAGGAAACCCCACATACCATGACCTTTCAACTATTGGGTTTGTGAACAACAAAAAATACATCATAAACCTAAAACTGGCACTAGAAAAAATTACCATTAATGGATTAGGTACAACCAGATATTTAGCTATTAAAAACTTCAATGTTGTTCCTGATGATGTCAATCCAAATGATCCACCCTGGTCAAGTTTTTATATTGGTATTGTCAGGTTCTTTTTCACGTTTGAAAACTTAAGCACTAATAAGTTGGTAAAGTACCCTGCGTATGAGATGAATTGGGGTGGGCTAACAACAAATGTTTCAAGAATATTCAAATTACCTAGACAGCTTGACGATGAATTATTTAATGGGAGCTATACTCCCATTGTAACCATGCTTGTTTATAGAAAAAATTTCTTTACAGGTAACGAAACTTTTTTAAGTAGATTCGATTTCAACCCGGGAGTTATCGATGCTATCCCAAGAAGTCCTGCGCTATCGTTAACAGAGAATGAATTTAGTCTTACTCTGAATTGGACTCCTGAAAATTTTGCTACAGCCTACCATATCTACCGAAGCCAATCCTCCATTCCTGATATAACTATATTGAGTCCCTTTGATCAGGTAGGTTCGGTCACCACTTATGAAGACTTAACCGCCCTTCCGGGTCAACGGTATTTTTATCAGGTATTACCCATCCGTAGTGATGGAATGGAAGGCCTTGTTTCCAATGAAGCTAATGGAATGGCAAATTCACCTGTATTGCTAAGCGTTGCTGGTTTAGGTAATCTAAACTACCAAAAGGGTCATATTTTTGATATATCTGGGAATGTTGCTTCTGCAAAAACAGGATTGCCCATTGATAATGCCTCAGTAAATGCATTTGTGGAGGAATTATCGTTTGCCTATAACAATGCATCCACCAATACAAATGGAGATTTCTTAATAGTTGCAGAAGCCCCTATCGTTCCTGGTTCTTATAATTATGTAGTGCAAACTCAATACAACACCGAAGGGGAGGGGTTGAAATATAATGTAAGTGTATTTGAGGATCCCAGCAAGGGCCACGACATTGAGATTACCAATGCAAGCGTTGGAGGCCTATACAAACAACCCGGGCAAAATATCACAGTAAGCTATACCATAGTAAATCACGGACTAGGTTCAGAAACTGGTGTGGTTGACCTGGCTCTTTTCGATGATCAAGATGGCCTTGTTGTCTCAATATCTCAGGATGCTTTTACATTGGCATCCGCAGGCACGTTAAGCAAGAATACATCCTTTACAGTTCCTTCAACTCTTACCGATGGTAACTACTATATTCAAATTAATTTGGCAAATGAGTTGGATGAGCACCGCATAAATAATGAGCAAAAAACGTCTTTCTTTGTCTCAGGCATCACCAATCCCCTGGCATATAGGCTAGGAGCTTACCAGTTTGATTCAGTATCTCACACCAGAACGATTGACGGATATGCTGTTACGCTTATCAGCGCCTCAAGTTCAACCGCTACATTTTCAATTAACGGAGAAAGTACAGGCTCATTGGAAATAGGTGAATACTGGTTTAATAACGCGGCTACCTTTATGCTGCATGTTAATGCCATCTCCTATTTTAACTCCTCATTCCTCGATATAGATATTAGAGCCGGTGCTAACTATACCAGTTATAGTCACAATCCGTATTTTAATGTGTGCAGAAAGGATGAATCAACCACTACCCTTATCACGGCACCATCGGGGAGCCAATTAAACGACCAGATTGATTTTATCATAGATCCTGATTCCGTCTATCTCCAGAGCTGGTTACAATCGGTTAGTCACCCCAACAATCAACAGTATAAACTTAATGCAGAATTTATTGTTCCGGGAAATACCTCTTCGAGAACCTATTATTCCTATGCCAAAACAACAGACGCCAACTATTGGTGGATTAAACGCATGTATTTGACTCCCATCCAGAGGAGAAATATTAGCAAGTATGGAAATATGAGTGTAAGTAATATAACAGCCAATGGCAATCCAGGGAACCTTACAGGAGACCGCTTTGAAATATCGGGTAGTTTCAAAAACAATGGGGACTATAATGAAATGACCATTGTGAAATTTTGTCTTTTAGATGTTAATGACAGTATCTGGTTTGATCACGACACGCTGAATATTCCTAATGGAGGGCAAAGCAATTTTAGTTTTACACTTCCCACACTGGGTATGAAGGCGCAGAACTATGTCATTGAAGTGGTTGCTGCTCAACCCGAAGACAGTGCTTTTTCGGATAACATATTCACGGCAAATTTATTGCTTGAGGAAGTATTGGAAGCCAATTGTTATTTCGACAACTTTGCAGCATCCTATGAGGCAGGAGACACCATTCATGCCGCTGTTCATGTTGAACATCTGGGCAGCACCATCGATCAGGCCAATGTATTGCTCGAAATAACCGAGCCCTCCGGACTCAAACGCAAAATGCCGGCTGTTTATAATGCCCAAAGTCAAAGTTATAGGGCAGATTATGTGACCGATTTATCAGGAAATTACTATTTCGATGCTAGCACTTCAGCTAAACGGTACTTAAATGCTAGCGCAGAAGCAGTGGCCAAAGTGAAGGTTTACTTGACCTTTGAGAACACAAGCAATGTATTATACCTGGGCAACACAGCTGAATTCAAGTTGACTACTACAAATGTGGGAGGAGCATATGCCTTTGCATGCCATTTTGATTTTGATGAACACCTTACACCTCTGCAAGCATATCAGGGCAATTTAATTTCCCCAAGCACTGCCATTCAATCGACGCATAACTTTACAGGGAGTAATGGATCTTTTGAACTGGGTATCACCAGACTCAATCCAGCTTCTTTTAGTTATTCAGCCTATGCAGAGCACACTATTTGTTTAATTACGACCCTTTGTAGCAACAGTGGATCATACTCAATCAGTATACCAGATTATACCCTCTATGACCATCATGGTGAGGCTATGGTATGTAATTTGCAAATACTAGAATCAACCATTGTAGATCCGGAAATATTTCTACGTCTGATCCCTGATGATACTCTTTATAGCTTTGGGGACACTCTTACACTTACAACCTCGATACTTGGAAAAAGTAATTTACAAGGTGTTTCATTTGATATGAACTACAACGATACCATATTGCAATGTTTGGGTACGGAGTTTCATAATTCGCTTGGTGAATATGGAGACGTAAATCTTCTGCAGGAAGTTGAGGATGATGGTACAGGCAAAATAACACTGGGAAGCATAAGAAGTAACAACAGCAGAATAGGATGCGATTACTCAATAGTTAAAATTGCAGAGACTAAATTTATTGTCAGAAATGCGGGTGAAATATCTTTCACACCTGAGCATATTCACCTTTTGTCGCCCTATGAAGGTGTGGAATTTCCTTTTACACTGGATACTTACTCAGCCATCTCTTTACCTTATGACCCTAACAGCCTTGCTTTTAGTCCAGATACCCTTAACTTATGGCCTTCACAACATGGCTGGAGTCAGCTCAACCTCTCTGGTTTAAAAAATGTTTTCGCGGTTTCATTGGACTTGGATTTCGATACTACAAGTGTTCATATTGATTCCATTACCGAGGGTAATTTATTAAATTTCGATAATCAGTCCACCACCTTTGAATATTCGGTAGATTCTTCCAATGGAAAAATCTATGTGGGTGTAACCAGAATGAACAATCTGGTAGGCGGTGTGACCACAGATACCATCAGAGCTATTTTTAATATACATGTAAAAAAGAAAGTCAACATATCATCGGTCATCCATACTTCAAATGTTATAATCATCGATCCTCTTGGAAACCAATACACCAATTCATTTGGACCAGATTTAATACTTGATTCATTGAAATTACATAATCAGAAAATTCCAGTTTACACTGGCTGGAACAATGTTTCTTTTAGTGTACAGTCTCAACAACAAAGTATGGTTAGCATACTTCAGGAGTTAATTTCAGACTCGTCATTGGTAAAAGTAATAAACGAGGCTGGTGGATTTATTCAATATATCCCGGGAGTTGGATGGATGAATACTATTGGTGTTATGGAAAATACTGAGGGTTACTATTTGAAGGTATCGGAAGATGATACAATATCTTTATCAGGGATCTCAGTTAACATACCATTTAATATCCCATTATACTATGGGTGGAACAATATGGGATACCCTTCTCAACAGGTTCAAAATGCAATAGTTGTTGTTCAGCCTCTAATTGATGATGGTCTATTTATAAAAGCTGTTAGTGAAAGTGGTGGATTTATACAAAATATTCCCGGGTTTGGATGGATGAATACCATTGGTAATATGGCGGAAGGGGAGGGCTATTATATAAAAGTGAATGCAGATACCTCTCTACAGATTAATGAGCCACAAGGGAAAAAGGATGGATTGATTTCATCCAAGTTTTTAGTTCAACCTGTAACAAATTATTATAAACCAATCTGTAACAAAAACTTATATCAGCCAATGCATTTTGTTATTGTAAATGATCTCATACTTGAAAACCAAATATTAATTGGTAACGAAATGGCAATTTATGATGGTAACAGGTGTGTTGGAGCCACTGTTATAGATGGACATGGGCCATATTTAATAATTGCGGGTGCCGATGATCCAACGACTAGTGAAATTGAAGGATACAAAGTTGGAAATAATCTTACAATAAAATATTGGGATTCTAACTTAAACCAGGAATCATTCGACTTTAATATAAAACAGGTTTCAGGGAGTAATGAGTTTTCTCCCTTTGAAACCTGGGTTGGTTCTTTGGATAAAATACCATTGTCAAGTATGGGAAACGAAGTCATTATCACTCAAAATCGACCCAATCCATTTAGCACAAGCACCTATATTGATTATGTATTAAAGCAGGACTCATATGTTATAGTGCAAATCTATAATATTAATGGTGAACAAGTGTTGAAACTAATAGATGAAAATCAGTTATCAGGTTTCTATAGTAAGAGAGTTGATAAAGGACACCTAGAATCTGGACTTTATTTATGCGAAGTAATCATAAATAACAAATTAGGTGTATTTAAAAAGATAATAAAAATGATAATACAATAACATCTAATAAATCATAAATATATGAAAACATTAATATAATATCGAAACAGTTAATCACCAGTATTACATTTAATTAACTCAAATATGTTCTGAAAACACTAATTATGTAATAAAATACTCATCATGAGAAATACTCTGCTTTTCATTAGTTTCTTTATTGCATTTTCGCTTACAGCTCAGATACCTTCATCTTTTGATTTACGTGATTGTAATGGAGAAAACTTTGTAACAAGTGTAAAGAGCCAGCAAGGAGGAACCTGCTGGACACATGGATCGATGGCGGCAATGGAAGGGAACCTGTTAATAACAGGCAATTGGAGTACAGCCGGAGAAATAGGCGAACCTGCTCTTGCTGAGTACCATTTAGATTGGTGGAACGGCTACAACGAATATTATAATCAGGATATTAATCCTCCTTTTAATAACGGACAAGGACTTGAAGTACATATGGGTGGAGATTACAGGGTTACAACCGCATATCTGTCCCGTCTTGAAGGCGCAGTTAGGGAAATTGACGGACAATCGTACACCAATCCACCAAACAGAACAGGTGAAGCCTACCATTATTATTATGCACAAGACGTAGAATGGTATACAGCTGGTTCAAATCTTGAAAACATCGACTTAATAAAGACAAAAGTTATGGAAGAAGGAGTTATAGCTGTTTGCATGTGTTATGATGGTAGTTTTATGAGTGGTTATAATCACTACCAACCACCAACAAGTAATCTGGAACCAAATCACTCAGTTTCGATAGTTGGCTGGGATGATAATCACAGTACACAGGCTCCTGAACCCGGCGCATGGAAAATTAAAAACAGTTGGGGAACAAACTGGGGCCTTAGTGGCTATTTCTGGATATCGTACTACGACAAACAAGCATGTCAAAATCCTGAAATGGGAGCTGTTTCTTTTCAAAATGTTGTTTTATCTACATATGATACTGCTTATTACCACGATTATCATGGATGGCGCGACACATTAACGTTAACTAATGAAGCATTTAATGCATTTATTGCTGTAGAAGATGAAGCTGTTGTAGCCGTTAATTTTTTTACTGCAGAACAAAATGTAGAATATATTATTCGGATTTATGATGATTTTAACGATAATGAACTTGAGAATGAACTAGCAACTATATCTGGTAGTTACGAATATTCAGGACTTCATACAGTTAACCTCCCTGATACAGTTTATGTACATGCAGGAGATGATTTCTATGTGTTTTTGTCACTTTCTGCAGGAGGTTTTGCCTATGATCGGACATCGGATGTTCCGGTGCTTCTTGGAGCAACTAGCAGAGCAATAGTTCCCTCTATATCAAGTCCCAATCAATCATTCTATTCAGATGAAGATACATGGACAGACTTTTATTATTACAATGATGGTTCAGGATATGAAAACACAGGGAGTCTTTGTATAAAGGCTCTTGCTATTCATACTGATTTTCCTGATGAAGCACACTTCGCTCCCGTATGGGAAGGAAACCCCTATCAACCCATGAATATACTTCTAAGTTCAGCTACTATCGATGAATCAGATTTAAATATTGGTGACGAAGTGGGTATTTTCGATGTTGATGGTTCTGGAAATGAAATATGTGTTGGTGTGGGTACTGTTACACAAGCTATAACACCGGGTACACCGCTGTCCATTACTGTTTCTTCAGATGATCCAAATACTACTGATGTGGATGGGTTTACAACAGGAAACCAAATTGTATATAAAGGATGGGCAACCACTACACAAACTGAATATTCTAACTTTCAGGCTACATATAATCCAGTTCTAGATACTACATTTTCACCCCTGGGTACAGCTTTGCTAGATCTTAATTTTTCATCATATATTACCCAGTATATTAGCTTAAGTGCAGGATGGAATATCGCCTCATTTTATGTTGAACCAGATAATATGAATTTGCTAAATATTCTTCAGCCCCTTGTGGATTCAGGTGAATTAATCAAATCAATCGATGAAGCCGGAGGTTTTATCCAGAATATACCTGGAGTTGGATGGATGAATACAATTGGGAACATGGCTAATAGTGAAGGTTATTACATTAAAGTAAATCAAAACTCACAATTAACTCTATTTGGTGCGTTATTAGAAACTCCTTATGATATTCCTTTAAATTCAGGCTGGAATATTATTTCGTTCCCTTTACCATGTTCCGCTGATCCAGTGGAAATATTTGAGACATTAATTAATTCTTCATGCTTAATAAAAGTAATTAATGAAGCTGGTGGTTTTATTCAATATATACCCGGAGTAGGCTGGATGAATACCATTGGCAATTTAGAACCTGGTGAAGGATATTATATAAAAGTAGATGATAATTGTGTAATTACCATAGAAAGGGGACTCCCGACCATTATAACTGACAACGTGAGTAATATAACCCCAACTACAGCTATTTGTGGTGGTGAATTAATTCATAATTGTGGAGCAGTTATTTCAGCAAGAGGAATATGTTGGAGTACTTCATCAAATCCAACTTTGTCTGATGATTTCACCACGGAAGGAACAGCCATAGGGTCTTTTACCAGTACATTAACAGGATTAGTTCCCATTACTCAATATTATTTTAGGGCTTATGCTACCAGCACAGAAGGAACAGCCTATGGAGATGAGGTTGCATTTACAACAACAACTCCAACATGGCAATGTGGTGATACAATAGTTGCTCCCAGAGATGGACAAGTATACAATACCGTATCAATTGGTACCCAATGCTGGATGGCAGAAAACCTAAATATTGGTACTCGAATTGACGGGGCAAACAATCAAACAGATAACAGCACAATCGAGAAGTATTGTTATGGTGATGATGTAATTAATTGTGATGTTTATGGAGGGTTATACCAATGGAATGAAATGATGCAATATGTAACAATAGAAAGTACGCAAGGTATTTGCCCTAGTGGTTGGCATATACCAACTGATGATGAGATTAAAACCATGGAAATGGCACTGGGCATGAACCAAAGCGAAGCCGACTACATAGGCTGGCGTGGAACAGATGAGGGCGGCAAAATGAAAGAAATCGGAACAACTCACTGGTATTCACCAAATACAGGAGCAACGAATACCAGTGGTTTTACTGCCCTCCCAGGGGGCAGCCTCAGTAGCAGTGGGACGTTCGACTACCTTGGCTACAACGGCGGCTGGTGGTCGTCTACAGAGTACTCAGGTACGTACGTGTGGCTCCGTTACCTGGACGAAAGCTACGGCCAGGTGTTCCGGAACGACAGCTACAAAACGCACGGCTTGAGTGTGCGGTGCCTCAAGAACTGATTCCACCGATAAGACAATTTTTTTGAAATATGAATTTAGAGAAATAAAATCAATAATAATGAAGATACCAAATAAAAACCCCATTGTCATTTCGAACCCATGTGCGTTGGCATGTGTGATGGCGGTGAGAAATCTCCTGAGCAAAGACCATGTTCCTGTGAGATTTCTCGACTCTCCCTCCGGTCGTTTTCCTCGAAATGACAATAATGTCTTTAGGAGATTTTTTCTCTATATACCGGGATGTCTCATTGCTAATGGCAACAAAAGACAAACCTATAAACCCGACGGGTTTTTTCCAACCAGGCGGGTTAAAACTCGATTCAAACTAGGCAAGTCTGAAGCGCAAGCATGCGGATAGAGATCAAACTAAGGCAGACAGGCTTGTGTTAATTCTAAAACAAATTACAAATAGGATCAAGTTGAACAAATTGCTTTTGAGCATACAAAGCAGGTTTTAAATAGTTCAATTAGTGTTGTTTCTATGGACGATCCTTTATCACAGAAAACAGATGGTTTCACTGAAGGTAATGAGCTTATTTTTAAGTATATGTTGCCAAATCAATTGCTGCCTCTCAAAATGAATATTGATTAGGTATCTGGTACGGGATTATTTGTTCCTCTGGAGACATTCGTCTGTCGTTTGGTATCCTCGTAAAATGGAGTTTCAAACACTGATTCACATTCTACAAAATACACTATGAGTAATTATCCCAATCCAACACAGTATGTTACATATATAGATTTTAATAATTATGTTGAAGGAGAAGTTACAATCGAGTTAATGAATTTACACGGTAACTCCCTTGCAACAGTATATAATCAAAAAATGGATGAAGGACATAATCATCTCAAGGTTTCAATATCAGAGTTCCCGGCTGGTGTTTATTATTTTAGAGTAATGCATAAAACGGATACTGATGTATTGGTTGATAATTACAAACTTGTTGTTACGAAATAGTTATACAATATAAATTTTATTTGATTTCTGTTGTTTTGAGGCTGTTCAATATTTATTGGGCAGCCTTTTTATATATGTTCACACCAATACACTTTGATCGTATGTTTTATGCACCAATTCGTGTAAAATCTTTCGTAAAATGTCTCTGATTTGATCCTATTTAGCCATCCTTAACAGTTGCTTATACAAGAATCATTGCTATTCATACAGAAATATTATGTATACGTACAATGGTTGAATAATTGCTTGACATTTAGCATAAACGTTAGTATCTTTTAACAAAATTTAGGGAAGGCTACAATACCAATTAGTCATCATTTTTGTGGCTATTTGGTATTATATAAAATACTATAATAATTTCCATCTATTATGATGTTTTGTAGCAATTTTTTCTATGTATTAACCTATAGTTTGTTCAATGATAGTAACATGGGTGTTTGGTAAATATTTAAATGATAAAATGAGATTATAAAATCAAAAATAATAATATTAACCAAAAATTTTATGACTATGAAAAAGAAATCTTTATTATCAACAGTTTTGGCAATAGTATTTGCCTTGAGCTTAAATGCAACAATATGGACCGTTAGTAACCTCCCTGATAGCCCCGGGCAGTTTACAAGTATACAAGCAGCTATTGATGCTGCTACAAATGGTGATACCATCTATGTAAGTGGTTCTCCTATTTCATATGAATCCATAACTATCAACAAAGAAATCCATTTGTTTGGAGCAGGCTATAATCCTGATAAACAGCAACCCAACCCAAGTACTATTGACTATATTACTATGGATACCATTACCGGCATTTCGGGAGCAAGCAATACTTCTATTCAAGGGTTTATTTTTTCCTCTTTCTCTAATAATTATTCTACTTATCACAAAGTACATAACGTTTTATTAAGACGTAATTTGATAAATGGTTACTTATATGTTTCACAATCAAATAATTTGTTAATTGTAAATAATATTATAACTGGCTATTTACAGAATACTACTTATGAGTATAATGCTGCAACAAATTTAATAATAACAAATAATATAATAACAAGCTCTACCCCACTCAACTCTTTCTCTGGTAGCAACAGTCTTACTGTGCTGATATCAAATAATCTTTTTATAAGAAGTGATGTCTCTGCTATAGCTTCTGGTGATGTAAAGAAAGTATTATTTGCTAATAATATTTTTTATGGTGTACCTATACTTAGTCAGTATGGAGTTTTTCAATATTGTATATGGAATAATAACATTTCATACTATTCAGGGCATACAACATTTCCTGTAACTGTTAGTAATTCTGGGGCAAATAATCTGGAAGGAGTTAATCCTATGTTTGTTCTCGACTATGATTACAATTTTGATTATACTGATGATTACCATCTACAGGCAGGTTCCCCCGGTGAAAATGCAGGAACCGATGGAACAGATATTGGCATTTATGGCGGACCATACCCATTTCCTGATGGTGGAGTTAGTGGTAGCGGATATCAAACAAGCCAGGAGACTCCAATTCCTCAAATATATGAAATGAATGGTCAAAATTCTGCTATACCGCTTAACGGAACTTTCCAGGTTGCAGTAAAAGCTCATATTCAGCAATAATATTTATTTATTAATAAAATGAATATTATGAAAAAGAAAAATCATATAATTATTATAATAGGAACTCTTTTGTTTCTATTTCAAGACGTCTTCCCTCAATCAGAAACTAAATTATTTTCATCTGATTCTGACACAGCTCATCAGTTTGGTTATGATGTTGCAATTTCCAGCAATCAAATTATTGCTAGTGCCCCGGGAAATTCAAAAACATATATTTATGAGAATAACGCCGGCTGGACGGAAACATTTACCTATGTACGTGATGATAGTGGTTGTGCAGGGTCGTGTATTAATAAAGGCACTAATAGTAAAAAAGTTGATATCAATGACAATTTTGCTATTACTGGAGGAAGTGGTTTTGATATTTACGACAATAATGTTTTTTCACATTCAAGCGCTTATGCAGTAATGTTTAAGAAAGTACAGGGTATATGGGAAGAATACTATGTATCAAATCAACCAACCTCAATAGGTAATAGTTATAAACCAGTTACAGCTGTTACCCTTAATGATACACTTGGGATATATTCGTCAGTGAATTTAAACTATACTGGGTCATATTATGCAGATGGAGCGGTTTTTAGAAGCAATGGCTCAATCCATCTTGGTTATGATGGTCAAGCCCTGGGGAGTTCCATTGCGGCACACGATAATATTGAATTAGTTGGGTATAATGGCGGGGTTTCTGTTAATGGATACTCACCAGGAATATCTCCTCCAGCTGGCTATAGTACCGGGGATTTTGCCCATTCAATCGGGATGCAGGGTGATTCCATTGCAATAGTGAGTTATCCTACTGAGAATATAGTTTTTGTATATAAAAATTACGGTACCTGGCAATTATTAACAGAATTTGAATTACTTAATGGTAATGCAGGTTCATCTGGTGATCGCTTTGGTGAAGATGTTGCAATTTCTAATAATGTAATTGCCATTGGAGCGCCCGGAGTAAATAACAACACAGGTGCAGTATACCTTTATTCCCTTATCCACGATATTGATGAGTTAATAAAAACTACACCTTTCAATATTATTACAGCCTCAGACGCATGGGCAGGTATGAATTATGGAGAGGCTGTGGATATTAGTAATGAAACATTGGTAGTAGGAGTTAAAACAGATAGTACGAATGGAACCAATAGTGGAGCTGTGTACATATACACCTGTTTAATGAGTGCTGATTATGTGGTTTATAATCCAAACTACGGTGATTCGACAGGGATGATTGACTTATCCGTATATGGAGGTTCAGAACCTTATCAATACGCCTGGAATAGTGGTCAAACAACACAGGATATCAGTGGGCTTCCCTCAGGGAGTTATTCTGTAACAATTACGGATCAAAACTCGTGTGTGATTACTAAGGATGTAGAATTGATATACGGCCCAAGATTACAATCGGGAGAATACTTTTTTGATCTTGATCCGGGTGCAGGAAATGGCACTCCGCTAGGGCTACATTCTTTAGACTATAGCTTAGACACTACCTATACATTTTCTGTTAACGGATTAAGTCAAGGGTTTCATAATTTATTTATACGATTTATAAACGAATATGGTAAGTGGGGAATTACAGAAGGTCGTACTGTTTATGTATTACCTGATTCTGTACCTGGTATTCCTGATCCGATTAATGCCATGGAATATTTCTTCGATACCGACCCGGGTATTAGTAATGGAACTTCGCTTGCAGTTATTTCAGGTGATACCATTGATGATCTATTTGATGTAAGTACTATAGGATTATCCACAGGTTTCCATCAATTATTTCTTAGAACAAGAACCGTGAATAATAGTTGGGGTATAACAGAAGGCCGTACTATATATGTATTACCTGATTCTGTACAGGTTATTCCTGATCCGATTAGTGCAATGGAGTATTTCTTCGATACTGATCCGGGAATTGGTAATGGAACAGCACTTGCAGTTATTTCAGGTGACACCATTGATGATGTATTTGATGTAACTACAGTTGGATTATCCGAAGGTTTTCATAAATTATTTCTTAGAACAAGAACCGCGAATAATAGTTGGGGAATAACTGAAGGCCGTACCCTTTATATAATTCCTGAAGTTTTACCTGGTCCTCCTGATCCGATTAGTGCAATGGAGTATTTCTTCGATACTGATCCGGGTATTGGTAATGGAACTGCTCTTGCAGTTACGGTGGGCGATACCATTGATGATGTATTTGATGTAAGTACTATAGGATTATATGAAGGTTTCCATAGTTTATTTCTTAGAACAAAAACTACAAATAATAGTTGGAGTATTTCAGAAGGCCGTACCATCTATGTAATACCTGGGGTTTCAACAATTACTTCGGGCCCTATTATTGCTATGGAATATTTCTTCAATACCGACCCTGGTGTTGGAAATGGGACTGATATTACAATTATTCAAGGTGATACAATTGATGATATAATTGATATTAATACATCTGGTTTAGATTATGGTACATATTATTTATATTTAAGAGTAGAAGACAGCATAGGTATTTGGAGTATTTCTGAACGTGACACTTTTGAAATTATTGATTGTAATACTGCCGATACAGTTTATTATACAGCATGTGATAGTTACCTGTCACCTAGCGAGAAGTATTTATGGACAATATCTGGCGTTTATCTCGATACGATATCAAATGCCGCTGGTTGTGATAGTTTATTAACAATAAATTTGACTATTAATCAATCACCCATAACCGATGCCGGAGTAAATGATACTATTCAGAATGGGTCATCAGTTACTCTAATGGGAGTTGGCACGGGAGGCACTACACCCTATACATATTTATGGAGTCCGGCAGTATCTTTGGATAATCCTCATATATCAAACCCGGTTGCTACACCCACTATTACAACCAGTTATTCATTACTAATTACTGATAATAATAATTGCTCAGGCAATGATAGTGTTGAAATAGCTGTAACACATTTTATAGAAGTTTGGGAAGGGTATCCATATCAGCCAATGTCAGTATTATTAAGTAGTGCAACTGTTGATGGAATCGATTTGGTTGCTGGCGATGAGATAGGTGTTTTTGATGTTGACGGATTAGGCAATGAAATTTGTGTAGGTTATGAACTTATTACGCATACAATTTCTTCAGGTTCTCCATTAGCAATTACAGTTTCTGAGGATGATCCTGGAACCAGTGATGTTGATGGATTTACCACGGGCAATACTATTATCTATCGGGCATGGTCCGACTCAGCTCAACAAGAGTTTACTGCATATCAGGCCGTTTATAACATCGCTTTGGATACTACATATACTCCACTTGGCACCGCCTTAGTTGAGGTAGCCTTTGTTTCAGCAGTTACTCAAACCATCGAACTTAATACTGGTTGGAATGTAGCATCGTTTTATGTTATTCCTGATAATATGAACCTGTTAGACATTGTTCAACCTCTCGTGGTATCAAGTAAACTTATAAAAGTAATTAACGAAGCAGGAGGTTTTATCCAGGATATTCCAGGAGTTGGTTGGATGAATACCATAGGCAATATGGCAAATACTGAAGGGTATTATTTTAAAGTTAGTTCAAATTCAACACTTGATGCAACGGGATTATCTGTAACTCTACCGTTTAATATTCCATTAAATTCAGGATGGAACATGATGGGTTACCCATTAACTCAATCTCAAAATGCACTTGCCATGCTTGATGATCTAATTTCAGCTGGTGAACTTATAAAAGTAATAAACGAAGAAGGAGGTTTTATCCAGGATATTCCAGGAGTGGGTTGGATGAATACTATTGGTAACTTTAAACCTGATGAAGGATATAATATTAAGGTAAATGTGAATACAAGTCTCATAATAAATTCTTTATCAAAGTCCTCTTTGTCAGATGCTGTTAATACAATGCCTCAATCGCAATATTTCAGTAGGTCGTTTGAGAACAATCCTTATTATCCGATGAATATTGTAGTAACCAGTTTGGATTTGGAGGATATTAAGCCTGTACAAGGTGATGAAATAGCAGTTTATGATGGCGAATTATGTGTTGGTGTAGGAATAGTTTCCAACGATTTATCAAAACCAATAAGCATAGTTGTTTCTATGGACGATCCTTTATCGCAGAAAATAGACGGTTTCGTTGAAGGTAATAAGCTTGTTTTCAAGTATATGTCGCTAAATCAAAAACTGCCTCTCGAACTGAATATGGAAAAGATATCCGGTACTGAATTATTTGTTCCTCTGGAAACATTAGTATGTCGGTTGGTATCATCACCAAATGGGGTTTCAAACCTGAATTCATACTCTACAACATATAAAATTAGTATCTATCCAAATCCAACACAAGACTTTGTAAGTATTGATTTTAACAATTATGTAGAAGGAGATGTTATAATTGAATTGATGAATTTGCATGGTAACTCCCTATCAACAGTTTATAATCAAAATATGGATAAAGGACTTTATCATATTAAGGTTTCAGCATCAGAGTTTTCGGCAGGTGTTTATTATTTTAGGGTAATGCATAAAACAGATACTGATGTATTAGTTGAATATTATAAACTTGTTGTTACAAAATAGCAATAAAATATAAACTTTTAGTTTTTGCTTTTTTGAGGCTGTTCAATAATTATTGGGCAGCCTTTTTTTATTCACAACATTACACTTTGATTGTACATTTTACACCAATTAGTTCTCAAAATGCTTCTGATTTAAGCTGTAGTAATCATACAAAAGAATTATTCGTACAGAAAATACAGCTGCTTATACAGAAATACATAGTGTAGATACAACGGTAGCTTAAATGCTTGTTTGTTAGGATAAAAGTTCGGAACTTGTAACAATTTATTAGACGTAATGAAACCCATATTTTCTATTTGGAAATTAATTTAGAGCTTTACTATTATCATTTTAAAATTTAACTGAATATTATGAAAAAGATTACCAATTTATTTTTGTTGATAATGTTTATGTCACCAATGGTGTTAGTGGGGCAAACAGCCTCTTATAAGGTAAACTCTGATGAGGAAGCTCAGACGATGCAGCAACGGAGGCCTCTTAGTCCCCATGCTCAAACTCAAGCTTCACTGCTGACTAGCGCAAGTCTTCCTGCATAAGCCTGTGTGAAGGCAGGACTTGTGCTTATAAACAAATACAAATTGAAATTAAATAACGCAAAATAAAAGAAATCATAAAACTTATAAATATGGCTTACTTTAACAACTTAAAAAGTGTACAAAATGATTTAAAGAATACTATTTTTAACAAAAATAATGTATTGATATTAATTTTCTTTCTGCCTTATATCGTATATGGCCAGTTACCCACAATAACTACACAGGCTATAACACAAATAACAGCAATAACTGCCAAAGCAAATGCAAATATTACCGACTTAGGTAACCCAAATCCAACGGCATATGGAGTTTGTTGGGCTACATCAACCGAGCCAACTTTGTCTGATAGTTATACTGATGAGGGAGTAGCAAGTTCAACAGGAGTATTTACTTCATCAATTACAGGATTAAGTGCAAGTACTCAATATTATGTGCGAGCGTACGCTACTAATAGCGAAGGAACAGTATTTGGAAATGAAGTAAATTTTACCAGTGGTGTTACTGATCCAATGATTCTAGAGTACAATACCAACCTCTCCAGTGGAACCACAATTGGAATACCGTTGGCTGGAACTGTTAATGTAGTAATTAATTGGGGCGATGGAGGAGCCACCGAGGCGGTAACATCTGCTGGTTTAAAAACACATACCTACTCCACTGAAGGAACTTACACTGTAACTATAACAGGTAGTTTAACAGCATTTGGGATATATTATCCAACGGTAGACTATGTAAATAAACTACAAAAAGTAATAAATTTTGGAGATATTGGTATTACCTCTTTTGAATATGCATTTTATAATGCATCAAATTTTACTGAAGTACCAAATCAAATACCAATTGGTGTTACTAATATGTTCATGATGTTTCAGGGAGCTTCATCCTTTAATGGAGATTTAAGTAGTTGGGATGTAAGCAGTGTTACAATTATGCAGCAAATGTTTGGTAATGCTTCAACGTTTAATGGAGATATAAGTAGTTGGGATGTAAGCAGTATTATTGATATGAGTTATATGTTTGCTGAAGCTTCATCCTTTAATGGAGATTTAAGTAGTTGGGATGTGAGTAGTTTTACTAATATGCTGGGTTTATTTTATTCTACTTCATCTTTTAATGGGGATTTAAGTAGTTGGGATGTAAGCAATGTTACTAATATGGGTGATATGTTTTCTGGGGCTTCATCTTTTAATGGAGATATAAGTAGTTGGGATGTAAGCAGAGTTACTGATATGTGGGATATGTTCAATTCTTCATCCTTTAATGGAGATTTAAGTAGTTGGGATGTAAGTAGTGTTACTAATATGAGTCGGATGTTTGCTTTTGCATCCTTTAATGGAGATATAAGTAGTTGGGATGTAAGTAGTGTTACTAATATGAGTTATATGTTTAGATATGCTTCATCCTTTAATGGAGATATAAGTAGTTGGGATGTAAGTAATGTTTGGGATATGAGTTGGATGTTTAATTATGCTTCATCCTTTAATGGAGATTTAAGTAGTTGGGATGTAAGCAGTGTTATAATTATGTATCAAATGTTTGGTAATGCTTCATCTTTTAATGGAGATATAAGTAGTTGGGATGTAAGCAGTGTTACTAATATGAGTTATATGTTTTATAATGTTACTCTTTCAACAACAAATTATGATGCTTTGCTTGTTGGATGGTCAACTCAAAGTTTACAGTCAAATGTTAGTTTTCATGGAGGAAATAGTAAATATAGTTGTTCTTCAACTGATGCCCGTTCAAGTATTATCGGTTCATTTGGTTGGACAATTACAGATGGAGGAATAGATAATAGCATAAGCTGCACTACTTTATCCAACTCCACAATAGAAGAAAACTTACCTGTTGGAACAGAAATTGGAACATTCACTTCAACTGATACACCTACCTATTCTTTAGTCTCAGGAAATGGAGATACTGATAACGATAGTTTTACAATCTCAGGAGATACTCTTAAATCGGGAGTTATATTCGATTACGAAACAGATTCTATTTACAGTATTCGGGTACAAACTGATGATGGAAATGGTGGGGCATTTAGTGAATCTTTTACGATAACTATAAATGATGTAAATGATTATCAAACAATTGGTTTGGAGAGTGGCTGGAACATTATATCATTTTATGTTATTCCAGATACAATGAATCTTCTAAATATTCTTGATTCGCTTGTAACTTCAGGTGAACTGCTAAAATCAATAGATGAAGCTGGTGGGTTTATTCAGAATATTCCTGGAGTTGGCTGGATGAATACCATTGGTGATATGGCAAATACCGAAGGTTATTATATCAAGGTTGCAAACAATACATCGTTGGATGCAACAGGTTCGTTGGTAAATTTACCATATAACATTCCACTAAACACAGGCTGGAATATTATGGGTTACCCCTCTGATGTGGCAGAAGATGCTATTATTATTCTTGATGACTTAATTACAGCTGATGTATTAATCAAAGTAATAAACGAAGCAGGTGGATTCATACAAGAAATACCTAGTGTAGGATGGATGAACACTATTGGCGATTTTGAAGGAGGCGAAGGCTATTACATAAAAGTAGTTGCTGATACTACTTTAACAATTGAAGTGACATCCCCAACATGGCAATGTGGCGATCCACTGGAAGACCCCCGTGATGGACAAACCTACAACACAGTACAAATAGGTACACAATGCTGGATGGCAGAAAACCTAAATGTAGGAACCCGAATAGATGGTGTTAACAACCAAACTGACAACAGTACAATTGAAAAATATTGTTACGATGATGATGTTGCCAATTGTGATACCTATGGTGGTTTGTATCAATGGGATGAGATGATGCAGTATGTAGCAACCGAAGGAGTGCAAGGTATTTGTCCAAATGACTGGCATTTGCCAACAGATGATGAGTGGAAAACCATGGAGATGGAACTTGGTATGACACAAGTACAAGCAGATGCAGAAGGATGGCGTGGAACTGACGAAGGAGGAAAAATGAAAGAAACCGGAACAACTCATTGGTGGTCACCAAATACAGGAGCAACAAATTCCAGTGGTTTTACTGCCCTTTCAGGGAGTCACCGCAGCAATAGTAATGGATCGTTCTACTACCTTGGTCGCTATGGCTACTGGTGGTCGTCGAGTGAGACCTCAGGTACGTTCGCGTGGTACCTGTACCTGTACTATGACGACGCTCAGGTGGGCCGGGACAGCAACGGCTACAGTAATTACGGCTTTAGCGTCCATTGCCTCAAGAACTGAGCCATGCATTGCGTTTTTGACAATTTGCTTCACCTTTTCGGCGTAGCCAATTCTTTTAAAATATGAATTTAGAGGAATAAAATCAATAATAATGAAAACATGCAATAAAAACCCCATTGTCATTTCGAACCCATGTGAGTTGGCATGTGTGCTAGCGGTGAGAAATTTCCCGAACAAAAACCACTATCTTAGGAGATTTCTCGTCGCAATCCTGATTAAAAAAATTAGGAAAGCTTCCCTCGAAATGAACAATGTTTTTTGGAGTTTTCTTCCCGATACATTGGAACCCCAATCTGCCAAATAAAAAAAAGAATAAATAACAAAATAATAAAAACCATGAAAAAATTAACCATCACATTAACAGCAGTAATCATTCTAATTTTCTCATCATTAGCAACAATAGCACAGTTAAAAACCACAATACCCGATGAAGTACACTTACTCCAAAACCCTTTTAATCCAATGAACATACTTCTTATACCTTCAACAATAGACGGCATTACAGCCCAACAAGGCGATTTGGTAATGGCATTTGCAGGTGAAGTATGTTCTGGGGCAGCAATTGTAGAGGATATTGACTTAATGCTCAATCTGGTTGCAACCAGTACCGATGAAGTAAATATAGGGTATAAAGAAGGACAAAGTATCTGTTTGGAGTATTACTCAGCCTACAATAACACTGTTTATGAATTAATTCCTGTAAAAATACTTATGGGTAGCATGATATATGAGGAGTTGGGTACTTTATATGCTGAGTTTAAAGCAAATGCATTAAGTGTTAATGAAAATACAAATGCTTCTGAAATAAAAGTATATCCCAATCCGGTAAACCAGCAATTGCATATTGTGGTGGAGGCCAATGCGAAAAGCCAAGGTGAAAAACTAACCATAAAGCTGGTAAGCCTGGATGGGAGAGTAGTTATTGATAATGAATATTCCGATAATCAGGGAGTAATTAATCTAGATGTTGCTAAACTACAATCCGGCGAATATATTTTGTCTTTAGTAAGCTCGAAAATCAAGTTTATCCAAAAGGTGATAAAGAAGTAACCTGTTAATTAACAATATAAACTTGTTAATATGAAAATACTAAAAAGAATATCCATTTTATTAATAGTCATATTAATTTCTCATATCGGACTAGCCCAACATTTTACAACTGTTTGGACAGGGGGTTCATACAGACCAATGGATTTTATAATACAAGATGCCTCTATTGATGGGGTAGATATGGAATAAGGAGATGAAATTGCGGTATTTGATATTGGAGATGGAGAAGATCTTACATGTGTTGGTGCCGCTACACTTACATCTGTGGTAACCGGCAGTAACCCTTTAATATTCTTAGCCAGCGAGGATGATGGTGTAACTCCTGAAATTGACGGATTTACTTCAGGTAACACTATTGTTTTTAGGTTATGGGATAGTAGTGAATCAAGGGAAATTTTTATTGCCAGACCAACATATTATATGAATGAGCCGGCGGCTGATACGGTCTATACCCCAAATGGATTTTCCATCGTAAGCTCAGTAACTGGATATACAGTTTCACAACAATTTGATTTTCAAAGTGGCTGGAATTTGATGTCCTGTTATTTGGTTCCTGATGAAATGAACTTGTTTGGTATTCTTTATCCATTAATTGAATCTAATGCGTTAGTCAAAGCAATTGATGAAAGTGGTGGATTTATTCAAGAAATACCAGGTATTGGGTGGATGAACACCATCGGTAATATGTCAAATACCAAAGGTTATTATATTAAAGTAAACCAAAATTCACAACTAACCCTATATGGTGCATTGCTGGAAACTCCCTATAATATTCCTCTATATTCAGGTTGGAATATAATATCTTACCCCATACCCTGTCCTGGTAATCCACTTGAAATTTTGGAGCCACTTATTAATTCTTCTCGATTAATAAAAGTAATCAATCAAAGTGGTGGCTTTATCCAGTATATTCCAGCGGTAGGTTGGATGAATACCATTGGTGATTTTGAACCTGGCGAAGGTTATTATATAAAAGTAAATGAAAACTGTATAATTACTGTAGAAAGAGGTCCCCCAACTGTTATAACTGAAAATGTTATTGATGTCACGCCAACCACAGCTATATGTCAGGCTGAATTAATTCATAATTGTGGGGCTGTTATTTCTGCAAGAGGAGTGTGTTGGAGTACTTCATTAAACCCAACTTTGATTGATGATTACACCACAGAAGGTACAGGTATGGGGCCTTTTGTTAGTACTCTTACAGGTCTGGATTCCCTTACTCAATATTATTGCCGGGCTTATTCTACAAGCGACGAAGGAACTGGCTATGGAGTTGAAGTTGCTTTTACTACTATATCTTCTGTATGGAATTGTGGCGACACAATAGTTGACCCCAGAGATGGACGAGTATACAATACGGTATCAGTTGGCAACCAATGTTGGATGGCCGAAAATCTGAATATTGGAACTCGAATTGATGGTGCTAGTGAGCAAACCGATAACAGCGTAATAGAAAAATTCTGCTATAATGATGATGAATCCAATTGTGATACCTATGGAGGCTTATACCAATGGGATGAAATGATGCAGTATGTTAGTAATGAAGGCTCACAAGGTATTTGTAAATATGGATGGCATTTGCCAAGTGATGATGAATGGAAAATACTTGAAGGTAATGCAGATACTCAATACGGGGTTGACGACCCTGAATGGAATGGCACCCAATATAGAGGATTTGATGCTGGAAAGCGGCTAAAAACAACAACTACAGGTACTGATATTTTTGGTTTTTCGGCTCAACTTAGCGGTTACCGTGATACACCTGGGTATTTCCGTCATTTGGGTGCGCACGGTTATTTCGGAATATCCACCGGAACAGTCTTAGATTATTTAACTTTTGGAAGAGGCTTGAGTGGTAGTTATGACGAAGTATACCGTACAAATACTTTCAGAAAGTATTACGGTGTAAGTGTAAGGTGCCTGAAAGACTAGGCAGTTTTCTTGAATTTATCCTCTATTTTAAGGAGAAGATATTCTTCTATTTTAAGAAAGATTTGATATTAATAACACTAACTCAAAGTTTGTACAGAAGATTATAAAGAAATAGAGATCATGTTTGTATATCAAAGTAACATTATTCTTATTCTGAATTATCAATTATAAGCTGGTTATTGAGAAAAAGAGGTACAAACTAAACTTATTTGAATATTCTGGGTTAAAGAAGCTGCTTAATAATTAATGGGCAGTCTCTTTTTTGTTTACAACATCTTGGGTTAACAATGCGTTTCTGTGTTTAAAACAGGCCGAAAATTACCTCGAAACATTAATTTATTCATTAATAATTGAACGTCTAAGTATAGTTCATACATAAAATATTACCACTCATACATAAATTCCAGCCATAGGTACAGTGGTGACAAAATATCTTGGTATAGTAATAATTAGTTTGGAAATTGTAACAGTTTAATATTAAACAAAAAGTGAAATATGAAAGTAGTATCTATTACATGCAAAGTTGGTATTCTCCTGATAATTTTTTTGATAACTAACCTAGGATTATTTGGACAATCCCTATCTCCCCAAACCATAAATTCTGCCGGAGCCACATACATTTATTCTGATGCAATTATGAATGTAAGCATTGGGGAGGTAGCTATCCAGACCTATTCGAATTCATCAGCAATAATCAATGAAGGATTTCAGCACCCTAATCTGGCCGATTTCTTTCAAAGTATTACAATTCCGGTTGGCTGGTCAGGGATTTCGTCATTTATAGCTCCAACCGATTCATTGCTCGATACAATATATGCCGGTTTTACAGCTGACACCCTGATGATGAGCAATTTTGATAGCTTGTATGTAAAAGGATCGCTAAGTAACGATTTAACTTATTGGCAAAGCAATGCAGGGAAGCGTATTAAGGTTAACGATGAATATACAGTAAAGTATTATGGTGAGCGATTACAATATACAGTAATCCAGTTGGAGGTAGGTTGGAACATACTTCCTGTATTATCAACATGTGCGGTAACATGCGATACGGTTCAAGCAATAATTGGTAGCGGTTTTGAGATGATTATTGAAATAGGTAGCGACCGCGTTTACTGGCCCGAAAAAGGTATCACTACTCTTCAACAGCTTGTGCCGGGCAAGGCATATTATTTAAAGAATTCACAGATATCATCATTTCAATATCCCGAATGCAATTAATAATAACACATATGAAAAAGATACTAACTTTTATTATAATAATTATTTCAATTACAAATTTATTAGCTCAAGCCCCCCAATCATTCTCTTACCAGGCAGTTGTGCGAGATGCAACAGGCAATATAATTGCCAGCAGCCCGATAAGCCTGCGTATTAGTATACTGGCTGGCTCAGCACAAGGACAAGCAGTTTATACCGAAACCCATTTTACAACAACAAACCAGTTTGGTTTGATGGTTATTAGTATTGGGCAAGGAACAACAACCTATGGTATGTTTGATACGATACCATGGAACAATAGTAGTTATTTTATTCAAACTGAAATGGATGCCACTGGAGGTGCTAATTACCAACTCATGGGTACAAACCAAATATTAAGTGTGCCTTATGCTTTATATGGTAGGGATGAGGATTATGACACTATAAATGAATTGCAGGATATATCATTTATAAATGACACATTGAGTATTAATAGAGGTAGTTCTTTTCCAGTGCCTCTTGGATATCTAGGAGAAGTAAAAACCTTTGCTATTTCACTTAGTGGATCAATTTCTGTTACCGAACTGCAAACAAAAGGTTGGGCTGTTTGTAATGGTACGACACCGGATTCTCAAGGTATTGCAAATGCAATAATTTCAACCACCCCAGATATGAGTAATAAATTTCTTAAAATGGGTGATGATATAACAAGTGGAGATGTTGGAGGTGCTGAAATGCATAATCACCAATGGTTATATGATTGTGGTAACAGTAAGCCATGTACCTGGAATTCAGTAGGGAATACAATAACAGCATTTAAAAGTGCTAAATATGGTATTGGCACTTTTGTTATTAACCCTAATGATTTATATACAAATGTAGAGTCCTCTCTTCCTCCATATTATGAAGTTATATATTTCATCAAAGTAAAATGACATGAAACAAGTCTACACGTTACTAATTCTGTTAAGTAGTGCAATACTAATTGCCCAAGCTCCCCAATCTTTTTCCTATCAGGCAGTTGTGCGTGATGCAACAGGAGACATAATTGCCAGTAGCCCTGTTAGCCTCCGAATTAGCATATTGGCAGGCTCCCCACAAGGGCAAGCAGTGTTTGAAGAAACCCATTTTATTACCACGAATCAATTTGGACTGATTGCCGTAAATATTGGACAAGGAACAACTACCCTTGGTATGTTTGATACAATTTCATGGAATAGTGGCATTTACTTTATTCAAACTGAGTTGGATGCTACTGGAGGTGCAAATTATATAATGATGGGCGCTACGCAAATATTGAGTGTGCCTTATGCATTATATGGCAGAGATGAAGATTATGACACAATTAATGAGATGCAGACAATTTCTTATCAGAATGATACATTATCTATTTCTGGAAGAAATAAGATTTATCTCCCAATTGGATTTCTTGGTGAAGTAAGAATGATTGCTTTATCATTAGCAGGTGCAGATGGGTTGGCATATATCAATAGTAAAGGTTGGGCAATTTGTGATGGATCATCTCCAGTTTCACAGGGTATTAGCGATGCATTAATATCAGAAACACCTGATTTGTCCCATAAGTTTATCCGTGGTTCTAATAGTACTACAAGTGGTGGTGGTGGAGGTAGTGAATCTCATAATCATCAATGGTTAGGTGAGGGTGGTGTTGACTTCAATCGTCCTTTAACTCGAGAGGCAGTAAATGCACGGACACATTCTTGGGATTCAAATGGGGACAAAAGAAAACTCTCGGAATTAGATGGCTATTATAATTCATTTTTAGCTAATGCATATACAACACTTGTTGAGACAATTCCACCATATTACGAATTAGTGTTCATAATCAAAGTAAAATAGAAATCATGAAACACATATACACAATACTATTAATAATTAGTAGCACAATACTACTTTCTCAAGCCCCTCAATCATTCTCTTATCAGGCAGTTGTGCGTGATGCAACAGGAGACATAATTGCCAGCAGCTCAGTTAGCCTCCGAATAAGCATATTGGCTGCCTCAGCACAAGGGCAACCCATTTACACCGAAACACATTTTGCATCAACCAACCAATTTGGACTTATCTCTGTAAATATAGGACAGGGAACAACTACTTATGGTATGTTTGATACCATACCATGGAATAACAATAGTTTTTTTATACAAACAGAATTGGATGCAACCGGAGGTGCAAATTATGTACTCATGGGTACAACTCAAATATTGAGTGTACCATATGCAATTTATGGGAGGGATGAGGATTATGACCCTGCTAATGAGATACAAATACTTTCTACAAGTAATGATTCTATAAACCTAACCCAATCAAATCAAATAGAAATACCACAAGGTTACCCGGGAGAGCTAAGAATGTTTGCAGTTTCAATTTCAGGTGCAATTACCAAACAATCATTGCAGCAAAAAGGATGGGCTGTTTGTGATGGTTCAACTCCATCAAGCCAGGGTATAACAAATGCATTGCTAGTAAGCACTCCTGACTTAAGTAATAAATTTATTAAGATGAGTGGTGATGAAACCTCCGGCACGATAGGTGGAAAAGCAATGGCTAAATGGGCTTATAGCTCAGGAAATAATAGAGCTGGATTAGCAATTGACCTTCTACCTCCAGGGTATTATACCGCTACTAGCTATTCTTATAATGCAAATGGTGGGTCACAAGTTTTTTCCACAAATGGCGGTAGTCCAACTCAAGGTGATAAATACACAGAAACAAACGAACCCCCATACTACGAAGCTCTCTTTTTCATAAAAGTAAAATAACTACTTATGTATAAAATAACCACATTTTTATTAGTTACTTGTTTGTTTGCGATACAGCTTATCGCCCAAAACAACCATTCGGTAAAAGACGACCCTAAAGGTGCACGGGAGTTTGAACGCATGCGTACTGCCGACCCTGCAACCGGAGAAATACCCTATGAAAAGCTTGAGCAAGCCAGAAAACAAGCCCGGCAGCAATTGTTGGACCAACGTGCAACAGGAACCCGCGATTTTGGCAACTGGACCGAGCGTGGTCCTAACAACTTTGGTGGAAGAACCCGTGCCATTATGTGGGATCCAAATAATGGACTGAATGATCATAAAGTTTGGGCTGGTGGTGTTGATGGTGGACTATGGGTTAATGATGATATTACTGATGAAAATTCGGGATGGACGAGAGTATTTAGTGAAGTAAATGGTTTTGCTATTTCAACGATTACTTATGATCCAAATAATACTGGAACTTTTTATTTCGGAACAGGTGAATTATGGCCAAAATTTCTTGATAATTCCACAGGAAATAATTCAAAAAAAGGCAGAATCTGGATGACTACTAATAATGGCATGAATTGGTCATTAATAGATTCAGATATAGTACCAGATAGTATTGGTTTTATTAATAAGTTGAAAGTTAATAATAATGGAGATTTATTTGCTGCCACGGAAAAAGGTCTTTATATGTATAACTCCTCAACTTGGATTAAAGAACTTGGTGGTGTAATTAGTGACATTGAGATTTATGATGATAATACTATTTTAGTTGCTATTGTAGGAGAAACATCAGTAATCTTAAAAAGGAATCAAGGGTCAAGTATTTATGATACTTTAACAGGAATTGAACAAAACTCTAGTGACAGGATTGAAATTGCCATAAAAGAAGATGACTTTGATGTAATTTATGCTATTGGTATTGAAAATAATTATAATGATAATGATAATATATGGTTTATTAGATCCATTAACGCGGGTAATACTTTTGTAAATATTAATACGCCAATGTATTACAAAGGATGTATACCAATGTTTAATGAATTTACAAATGGTCAAGGTGTTTATAATATTGCCTTGGAAGTATCAGACAACGATGTTTCCAATGTACTATTAGGAGGAGTAGATTTTTTCAGTACAAATACAGGAGGGTCTCTAGGGTGGGACAGAATATCATCATGGGATATGTCTTGTAGTTCTGCAGAACAAATGCATGCAGATCAACATAATATATTATTTGATCCAACCGATTCAAACAAGGCTATGATTTCAAATGATGGTGGAATATATTATGCTACAAATCTTTTTAATGAATATATTTCTCCGAGTTTTGATCATGTAGTTCAAAATTATAATGTTACACAATTTTATACTTGTTACTCACATCCTAATACTGATTATATTATCGGTGGCACACAAGACAATGGTTCAATTGTTATGGAATCAAGTAGTTCTAATAATGGAGACGAAGTTTCAGGTGGTGATGGAGGGTTCTGTTTTATAGATAATGAAGAACCAAATTATCAAATAGCTTCTCAGCAGAATTTTCGCTATAGACGGTCTAAGAATGGAGGTCAATCGTTCAATGCTATAAATACCCCCCGTGACAATAAAGGGGCCTTTATAAACCCTTCAGATTACGATCATAGCTTAAATATATTATACGCATATTTTGAACCTGGGGTACTAAAGAGAAGGAAAAAAATAACAAGTGCCGGTTCAATATATGGATTTGAAAGTGTTAATCTAACAACAAATAATAATTTATTAATTCACAATATCCATGCTATTAGGTCATCCAGGTATACGACAGGAACTGTCTATATCTCTGCTTTTGTTCAAGATGATGTTTCAATAAGGTCTAGAGTCTGTAAAATTGAAAATACAAACTCTGATCCAATAGTAACAGTTTTATCAAATATAGAGGCAGATTACGATAATTATATCAATTGTATTAGTTTTGGGGCATCAGAAAATGAGCTTTTAATTACGTCAACTTCAAGCGGTGATTCTGATCAATTGTTTTTTAGTGAAGATAATGGTGATTCTTGGCAATCAAAAAAAGGTGATTTATCTGAAATACCAGTTTTTTGGGCCGAGTTTAATCCAAACAACTATAATCAAGTACTCATAGCAACAGAAGTAGGCTTGTATAAAACCAATGATATTACCCAAACCACTCCACAATGGGATATAATTGATATCGGAGGGGATCCTTCTTTAAGCCTTGTACGCTGTGATATGATTAGAGTACGCCCTTCCGACAGCAAAGTGTATGTTGCAACTCATGGTCGTGGAATATGGGAGTCGGATATTTTTATGGATGGAACGCCCGTGCCCGATTTGGTTATATCCAGTGTGAACCCTAACATTCCAACTGCCGAATTAAATGAAACCATTACGGTAGATGTTACTGTGTCAAATATTGGTAATTTACCAGCAGCATATAATACCAGCCAATGCTATATGTCAGATGATGATGTACTTGATGATGGTGATTTGTTTTTATTTCAGGAAAGTTTAGGTGCAATTGTTAATGGGCAATACATTATTGCTGACAATTGGGAATTTCAAATTCCGGGCTCCATTGGTGCCGGTAATAAGTATATTATCTATAAAGCTGATGGTTTGGAAGAGGTAAACGAAGGTTCACATGAGAACAACAATACACTACCTGTTCCAATTACTATTTATCCTGCTGCATCAGGTGGCAGTGGTCCTGATATGACAGTGCTAAATGAGTTTGTAAGTAAACGGGTAATCGAACAAGGCCAGTCCTTCTCAGTAAACTGTGATGTTATGAATCAGGGAGATGAGGATGCTACTGGCGGATGGAAACAAAAGTGGTTTTTATCAACTGATCAAACATATAGTGGGGATGATTTGCAGTTGGATTTCTTACAATGGGCATTTCTGTGGTCAGACAGTAGTAATTACATTCACCGCGAAATTACAATGCCAACAAGTGTAGTTGATGGTGAATACTATATATTAATATACATTGATTCTGATGATGAATTAACAGAAACTGTTGAGTCGAATAATATTAAAACACTGTATATCACAATAGGAACAATCCCAGTACCTACATTAATTTCCCCAATGGATGATGAAGAAGAGGTGTCGTTTACCCCTACGTTTTATTGGGAAGATCTTGGAGATGATGTTGATACATATGACTTTGCTATTTATGACTATGTAACACAAAATGGCAATACCTATCTTCAACAGGTTTATTTTAAAAGTGGTTTAACTGAACCCGAATGGCAGGTAAATAATTTTAACTTTGACTATGATGAGGGCTATAAATGGACTGCAAGAAGCAGAGTAAATGGAACTCACGGGGAGTGGGCCACTTTATTTAGTTTTCAAACCAAACATTATTTACATAAACCTGTACTATACGATCCCAATAATTATATTGCCAACGAGCCATTAACACCCACATTCACATGGAATAATGTTAATAATGCCAGTTATTACAAACTGGTTATTGCCGAGGATGCCAATTTCGATAATGAAGTTGAAGACTGGAGCGGATTAACCGACAATTGGTACACCATTCCTCCAAGTTATCTTGATACTGCCAATACATATTATTGGAGAGTAAAGGCCTATACCGGTGCCGGAAATAGTGACTATTCTCAGGTTTTTCAATTTAGTACGGGTGGTGATATTGTACCCGGACAACCTATGAATACATCCCCTGTTAACGATACTACGAGTATACCATTGAGCCCGCAATTTGTGTGGGAAACCGGAAATGGTGTAACCCTATCTTATCAGTTGGATATTTCAGCCGATAGTATTTTCGATTCCATAGTATTCAATCAAAATAACATAGTTTCAACAAATTATTTTGTACCGGATGGCTATTTAGATGGCCTATCAAAATATTACTGGAGAGTACGTGCATGGAATGGTGCCGGTTATAGTCCTTACTCTGATTCAAGTGCATTTACAACAAAAGAATCCGGTGGGCCAGGATCAATAAAATGGTTTAAAGAAATTGGCTTTATAAGAGGAACACCTGTGTTCGACTCCCAAGGATTTATGTGGGTTGAAATTGATGGTGCTGTTGTAAAACTAAATCCACTTACTGCTGACACAATTTTCACTTTACCAAACTTTGCCCGGAATGAGTTCAATGAGGGACTAACATTGTCGCATGATGGTAATACTGTTTATACCATAGCTGATAATGATATTTTTGGAAGTGAGGATTCCTATTTTGTAACCGCGTTAGATTTAGAGGGCAATGTACTTTGGTACTACGATACATATTGTCGTGATGTAAGCAACCCAGCACTTGATGCCGCTGGTAATATGTACGTTACTTTAAGCGATGGTTACCTGTCATATGAAGATGAGTCGTCGGTAATATCATTAGATCCACAAGGGAATCTACGTTGGAGAGGACTTGTATTTGATGATGCTGAAGAATTTAGAATGGACCCCGTAGTTAAAGGTGATAAAGTTATTGTTGCACGCGACAAAATAAATGATGTAGGTAGTGTTTTGGCACTCAATACTTCAAATGGTGGCGTAGCATGGCAGAGAAACTTTTCAAGTGAACAAATGGAACCTAAAATGCCTGGATTATCAAGTTCAGGTGTTTTATATGGTACAACAGATGATATCCTTCATTATGGTAGTTATAGCAATGGAAGCGATATATCAGGTTGGCCATATACACAAGCATTAGATAATTGGAGATCATCAACTGTAATTGATGAGCTTGGCAATATTTTTAATGGTACGGATGATGATCTTGATGATGGAGTTAGTGGTTACGCATATGGGTTTACATCTTCGGGTAATGTTATGTGGCAAAAAGATATATTTATTCAAATAAAAGATGGTCAGGTACTTGGGAATAATGGGTTATTGTATTTTAGCTCAGGAGCTAATATTCTTTATGCAGTTGACAAACAAACTGGAGATGAAATTTGGTCAAAGAATTTAAATATTAATATATCAGATATTACATTGGGCCCTGATGGAACTTTGTATGTTGCAACTAGTAATCCTGGTGGGTTATTCGCCATTGAAACAAGTTCGACCGGTTTAAATGAAGGCCAATGGCCCGTTAAAGTACATGATTATCAAGGTACCAATTGTTACGACCATGTTGATATACTGTATACACCAACATTATTGGATTTTGCCATTAAGAACAACCAGGATACAACACGTACGATCAACAATAATTTCAACTACGATTATTTAAATTATGTAACTCATTATAAAATAAGTGAAGACTCATTATTTAGTGGATGCGACTGGATTACTGTTGATTCAAATTATAGCTTCCCAATTACTCCGGTTTATGGTACTAAAGTGGTTTACTTTGTAATGAAAAATACAAACGGGAACTCAGATACTCTCTGGGATGCCATTGATTATGTTAGTGCTGAACCTATTGTAACTACCGACTCTATTAGTAACCTAAATATCAGTAATCTTGAATTATTAGGTAGGGTGAATCCAAATAATTTAAACTCATCATATTATATGGAGTATGGGCCTACAACTATATATGGAAGCAATTCTGATACGTCTAATATCATTGCAGGAACAAATGAGCTAGGGGTTACTCAGTTTATTGAGGGGTTATTACCTGCCACTACTTATCATTACAGGATTGTGGCCTATAATTCGGGTGGAGTTTCTTACGGGAATGATAAAACATTCACCACTTATGGGTTGTTATCACCTGTAAATTTATCAAGTGAAGTACTGGGATATCAGGCAAATATAACATGGTCGCCACCCTCATTAGAATGTTTTAGTTGTTCCATATTAGGGTATAATGTGTATCGAGACTCCGTTCTTATAAATACTGTGTTGGTTACGGAAATGGAATTTTCTGATGTTGGATTAGTAAATGGAATTTATAACTATGCTTTTACTGCTATCTATCAAGAAGGAGAGTCTGTATTTTCGGATACCACTACCATAGAAATAGCGGGTGGCGGTTATCCAGTTGACTGGGGAATTATTAGAACCCTGAACCCTCATTTAGTTGTTATACCAGTTAACAGTTCACCATCAATAAATGGCACTTCCTTATCAAAAGGTGATTATTTGGGAGTATTCTATCAACGTGGCAATAATGAAATATGTGGTGGTGCAGCACGCTGGGATGGAACAAATACAATTTCCTTAATTGCATATGGAGATGATACCCTAAGTCAAATAAAAGATGGATTTGACTTTGGTGAAAAACTAACCTGGAAAATGAAGACATGGGACATGGATAGTATTGTTGATGCCATGGCCATATACGATAATTCATATTCACATTGGGATGGAAAATATCACGAATTTGGATTATCCGGATTATCCGGTCTAGATAATAAGCTGGATCAAACAATTGAGCTATATGCAGGTTGGAATATGGCCTCATTTTATGTTTCCCCTCAATACTTTCAAATGGATTCAATATTCCAATCATTAATCGACTCCAATACGCTTGTAAAAGTGATAAGTGAGTCGGGAGGATTTATGCAATACATACCCGGCATGGGTTGGTTGAATACTATCGGTAATATGGCTAATACTGAAGGATATTATATAAAAGTAGCTACAGTTGATAGTATTCAAATTGAAGGATCTCCTATTTCGCTTCCATTCGAAATACCATTTCAAACGGGCTGGAATATAATGGGTTACCCTTTAGTAACAAGTCAGGAAGCTGTTGCAGCATTACAACCAATAATGGATAATAATTCTTTTGTAAAAGTTATAAGTGAGTCGGGTGGATTTATTCAATATATTCCAGGCTTAGGATGGCTAAATACCATGGGTAATTTTGAACCCGATGAAGGTTATTACATAAAACTTATTGAATCTGATACTTTAATATTAACTGAACCTGTTTCGAAAATACTATCTGAACACAATTATATTGTTGAAGGAGAGTATTACAAAAGAATAAGTAACAACAATCCATACCTACCAATGCACATAGTCGCTAACTTTTCAGAAAACGTACACTTGGAAGAAGGTGACGAATTAGGAGTTTATATAGGCAGACTTTGTATTGGCTCAGCATATATATCTGACCCAACTTCACCAATTGTAACTTTCTTAACCACCGATGACTCAAGTACCGATGTTGTCGATGGCGGTATAGAGGGCGAACTCATGACATTTAAACTGCTACACAAAGGCAATGAATATCAGCTAAAATGTCAAAATAAAGAAGCAAAGAACCTTAACTATGCTCCACTTGAAACTAGGATATTAGATTTTACTGTTTTTGGGTTGGATACAGAGGATAATAATGAAGTTGGTTTTCATGTAAGCGAAGTAATTCCAAATCCATTTACTAAAAAAGCAAAAATATATGTTAACATCCCAAATCAGGGAAACCTAAAGGTGTCAATACTATCTCTTCGTGGCGTTGTAGTAAAACAATTATTTAGCCAAGACCTTACTCCCCAAAATAAAGAGATTGAAATTGATGGAAGCTATCTTAATGCGGGGATGTATTTTGTGTTGGTAGAATTTAGTAGTGATGGTAGTAAAGAGGAAGTATTGAGAAAGGTGGTTGTGAAATAATTGTTTAGACAAAGATATTATTCTTGATTGGTTTAAAAAGGAGGTGATTTTTATTTAGTTGGATGATTTTTGTATACTTAATCCATTAAACTTATCAATAATTGGAAAAAAGAACAGGTTTGTATTCAATTATATTCTTTGTTAATACAGAAATATATACCATTCATACAAAAAAAATGACCATTGGTACAATGGTAAAGAAATTGTTTGGATAGTTAAAAAAAAAGGTGGAGCTTTACCATTTAGAAGACTGGATAACCAAAGGACCAAATCAAGATTATTAAAACAGTTTACAGTGCATAATTTTGTTTGTATACAATAATTTTTGTTTTACACTACAGATATAATTATGGATTAAGCAAAAATGATGTTGAATAATATATTTGTAAATAGATTTTCTGGGATAAGTCATATTAGAACCACATTTCTCATAATATTTCTACTGTTGTCGTTATACTCCTCAGGACAGCATTTCCAAACTGTTTGGTCAGGGAATGCTTACCAGCCAATGACAATTATTATTACAGAAGCATTGTTGGATGGGTTGAATTGTGAAGCTGGTGACGAAATCGCCGTTTTTGATATAAATGAACTGGGAGAAGAAGTTTGCGTTGGCACTTCATTGATAGCCAATGCGATTACACCAACATCACCTATAATAATTACTGCTTCAAAAGACGATAACTTAACTTCATATTTTGATGGCTTTATTGAAGGTAACTCAATAATATACAAGTATTGGGATATTAGCAACTCAATTGAAGTGGTTGCAATTGTTGCTACTTACAACAATACCTCTCCTTTTGTAAATGTTTATACTTCATTAAGTACAGCACTTGTTTCATTAGCAGGTTTTTCTGCTATTAATACTTCTGTGTTATCAGATAGTGGTTGTTCCGGCGATTTTATAGTTCCTGTAATTGTTAATAATGTTCAGGATGTACAAGAATTCAATCTTAAATTAGACTATGGTAACGATAATCTTAGTTATTTCAATTATCAAGATGTGCACGATTCCCTTTATATTGGCATCATAAATGTATCTGGAGATGCAGGTAGTATTGTTATAAATTGGACTTCTGCTGATGTTATCTCACTACCTGACGATACTTTATTAAAATTAATATTTCAAACAAATCCAGTTTATTCTCAAACAACTAATGCACTTGTATGGGACACCATAAATTATATTTCTTATTATTTAAACTCTAATTTAGATACACTGCCTTGTTTTTTTAATAATGGTGAAATTACAATTGATGCTGATGTAGGTGATGCAGGAATAATAGATGGTAATAATCTACTGTGTCAGGGCACTCTTAATGAAACATATAGTATTGACTCTCTGGTAAATGCTTCCAGTTATATTTGGGAATTGGTGCCTCAAATATCAGGAACAATAGTTGGTAACGGCCCTAATATAACTGTTGATTGGTTTCCTTGTTGGTCAGGTATTGCTTCACTGTCGGTTTTTGGTAGTAATAGTTGTGGAGATGGTGGATCATCATTGTTGAATATAACAATTGAAGGTAACCCCTCTGTTTATGCTGGTTTAGATTCTGCGATTTGCTTTGATGATGTACTTCAGTTGGAACCCGTGGTTATTAATTATGCATCTGTATCTTGGTTGTCTAGTGGTGATGGTAGTTTTGATGATCCGTATCAACTAAATGCGTCATATTCACCCGGACCAGTTGATATTGAAATAGGGCAAGCAATACTTACAATTGAAGCAAACCCAATTAATCCATGCAATAGTTCTGTTTATGATTCATTAACCTTAGCAATAGACAATACAGTTGGAATTATAGGTACACCAATGGGACCTGAAAATGTAAATTTAGCAACAACGCCCTTTTCAAATTATTTGATTGATGAAATAGAAAATGCATACTACTATAATTGGAGTTTATATCCTGATGGTATTGGAGATATTGTTGAACATGGTATTAATGCAATGGTTGTGTGGAATGCTGCAACCAATGATTCTATAGCAAAAATATTTGTTGAAGTAGGGAATGCTTGTGGTTCAGAATTGTCGGATACATTAATGGTCTCCATAAGTTATATTGTTGGTTTGTGGGAAAAAGAATTGCTTCTATTCGATATAATACCTAACCCAAGCACTGGGATAGTATTGTTAAAAGTTAATTGCAATGATAGAGTAGACTTAATAGTTAGAGATATCCATGGAGAAATTGTGATTTCTAATACTTTAGTTTGTTCTGAAAATTCCAAAACACAAATGCAATTAGATTTAAGTTATCTAAATAGAGGTATATATATATTTCAGATTGTAAATGACGATGGAACTAAGACAAGAAAAGTTGTAATTAATAAATGATAATTTTATAATGTATAGTAAATGAAGTTGTTTAAAGTTGACGCAATAAAATCACACAGAATGCCAATAAATTCAATGCTTTCCAATGAATCTCATTTGTTTCAAAACGCACCAAAATTGCCTTAAATGCATCTAACCAAGCATTGGTT